>ERZ857745.72-NODE-72-length-145817-cov-5.064077_pt1 | contig 145817 bp, 119 predicted proteins | sample MGYA00519699_ERZ857745 | MGnify/ENA primary metagenome ERZ857745 (study PRJEB31778, sample SAMEA3449357) | human gut metagenome | biome: human gut; feature: human-associated habitat; material: faeces | place: United Kingdom | collected 2010/2012 ... | reverse complement strand
GTAAAAAATCCAAATCAAGATCGTTTTTTTCGTGATCTGGGAATTCATGATTTCTTGGACACCTTACCACTAAGAACAACCACCGGCCTCTAACAAGGTTAACAACCATTGGAAGTATATCGGATCAAATAAGCGAATAGAGTTGACGAAAACTCCTGCCACCGACATGATATTTCACCAATATTCCGAGCAACCGTCTAAACGCAAAAAAACCGCCCAAGTGAGCGGTTTCTTGATTTCGTTTCCTGGTGGATCATTAGTCCAGGTTGTACTTGGACTTGAACTTTTCCACACGTCCGCCTCTGTGAGCGAACTTCTGCTGTCCTGTAAAGAATGGATGGCACGCTGAGCAAATGTCCGTTCTGATTTCTTCCTGTACGGACTTTGTCATAAATGTGTTACCGCATGCGCAAGTTACTTTACATTCCTTGTAGTCAGGATGGATTCCTTCCTTCATGCTATTCACCTCTTTCCTGCTCAGGTTTACCACCTTTGCATAATAATATGCTGGATTCAATATCACAGCTCATTTAGTGTATCATATGCACACCTGAATTTCAATGGTTTTTTTGATGTCATGCGATTCTGGCATGATTTTCTACGAAAGTAAATTATATTGATCTAATAGACAGAAAGTTTTTCTGCAAAATTTCCTTCGGGTATCAATTTTTCAGAATATGGATGAAGTACTGCAAAGATTTCGATCATTACACGTCTTCGATTCTCGCACAACATCCGTTTATGTGCATAATCATGCATTTCAGCAGTCATTATACAAACAATATGCAAAGACTTCCTAAAATCATCGTCCTATGTAATGCCTCCTGCAAACTTTTTCTGTTTTTGTCTTCGTTATCGGCGTTTTCTGCACATTATTATCTGCAGCCAGCGCGGCAGGCGCATCAAAAGCCAGCGCGGCAGGCAAAGCAAGAGTCAGCGCGGCAGGCGCATCAAAAGCCAGCACGCCTGCCCGCCGCCAGGCGCATCATCAGAAAAGAGAATCAAAAAACAAAGTTTTTCAATTCTCTTCATATCTTCCTATTCCGGTTGCAGTGTGCCGCCGCCGGGCAGAGACAATGTTTTGCCGCCCAGCCAGTCATTGGCTTCTCTGTTTTTATCATAATAAACCGTGTGTCCATTAGACTTGATATTCCTGCATTTTTTATCGCCATTACGAAGCGAATCTATATGGCTGTCTCCGGTCACGTTCCACGCGCTGTTTCTGCTGAGATACACTTTGCTGTACGCCGCCGCGCCCTTTGCATCAAAAGCCCCCGAATAAGAGCTCCCCTCTGTCAGCACCAGCTTGACCTTGCTGGATTTATCGCAAGTGATATCGCCGCTGTACTTCTGATTCACTCCATACAGCAGCAGCTTGCCGCCGTTCTTCTGCTCATCAGCCCGGACATCTGCCAGAACCCGATTCGCCGATGCCAGATCTGTGTTCATCATCTTCACGAACCCTTCGATCCCAGTCACCTGAACCAGAGCCTTGTTCGATACCGCCTCGATGGAAGAACTATCCGCCATAAACTTCGCTTTTCCGCTCTGTGTGGAGCTCGAAAAAGCCTTTTCAATTCCCGAATCCTGTCCTTCACTGCTGCCGGAAGACCGACTGCCACTTTCAGTGTCCGCCTCTCTATCATCCTGCAGATCCGGAATGTTACACAGTTTCACGGCCGCATCGCCATGAGAAACCATACTGGAATTTTTCAAATTTACTACACCGCCCGGCAATACCGCAACGCCAGAACTCTTCTGGACTGTTGCCGAAACTCCCGTAAGAGAGATATTCCCGGCAGAGATCACACACGGACTGCCACTCGCTGCCGTTTCCATCGTACTGTCGCTCAAATCGATCACGCTAGTAAGGTCCACCGTCGCTGCCGCTGCCGCATTTTCTCCAGAAGTAGACAGATTGACCTGTTCCCCGTCGATCGAAGCTCCGTTCGCCGCTGTAATGCCACAGGAATTTCTTCCCATCACAGCAACAGATGACCGCCTCATGGTGATTTTGCCCCCGCTGTTCAAAGCCAAAATCCCGATCTGTCCATCCTCCTGCACTTCATAATTATCATCATTAACAGCCACCGGCTCATCGTCTGCACTCAGCTGAGCCGCATCCGCACCTGTCAGCACTGCCTGCCCGAAACCGGACGCCCCATCGGAACCAGAATTTTCAGATCCAGGATCCGAACCTGATCCGAACGATCTCCTGTGGTTCACATCCTTCACATTCGCGACAGCAGTCGCATCCCTGCCGTCACAAAGGATCGAGACGATATCTCCCGCCTTGAAATCATCATAAAAGACATTCTCAGGAAGATTATAGGATTTCTCACATCCGTCACCCTCAAAAGATCCGCCGTATGTGTAATCTCCACTTTCGATCGTTATTTGATTTTCATCCGTTTTCACTACCTGGCCGTACACGATATTATCATTTTCCGAAGCCTCTGTACTCCGACTACACGCCGAAAGCGTCAGAAGCAGCAAACACGACAGACAGCCGACCAGCAAAAGTCTCTTCATGATCCAGGGTCTCCTCGTTCACAGGCTATTGCTATTACTCATATTGCATTTATTTTATCGTATAGCAGTATCCTAACCCTTTCATGTGTTGATTCAGTGTATGTTCCATGCGGTTTTCGTGCAAAAAGCCAAAGCCGGCTCTATTGAATGTCGCCGGCTCTACTCAATACCGCCGCCTCTGCCTGAAGCTTCCGGCACCGCTATTTCGGCATATCGATCTTATCCAGGATCCCGGCAAGCTTCGCCAGCACAATGCCGTAATTAGTGATCGGCACTCCTGCCGCCTGCGCCTCTCCGATCCGGCTCAGCACGAGCCGCCGGTTGAACATGCAGGCACCGCAGTGAATCACAAGATCAAATGACTGCAACTCGTCAAAGGGCGGAAAATCATTGCCGCAAACGTTCACGATCTCGATCCCTCGGCCAAATTTTTTACGCAGTAAATTCGGGATCTTTTCACGACCGATGTCCTCCGAAAGCGGAACATGGGTGCAGGCTTCTGCAATCAGAACCCTTGATTTTTCAGTCATTTCGTCTAATTGCGATGCGCCCGCAACGAATTTTTCGATATCCCCTTTATATGCTGCAAAAAGCACTGAGAACGACGTCAATCTGCTGGACGCCGGCTTTGCATCATACACTTGTTTGAAGCACTGCGAATCTGTAATGATCAGATCCGGCGCCCGGCCCAGAGCGCCGAGCGCCCCCGCAAGCCCATCCGCGGTGCACGCCACAGCCGTGCACCGCCTGTCGAGAAGTTCCCGGAGCGTCTGCACCTGAGGCAGGATCAGACGCCCCTTCGGAGCCTGAATATCCTGCGGCATGACCAGCAGGACCAGACTGCCTTCATCCACCAGATCACTCAAAATCTGCTGCCGCATAAAATCTTCCGGTATCATCTCGGCGATTTTATGCCGCAGCTCCTCAAGACCGGCTCCCGCCTCTGCGCTGACCGCAAGGACCGGGATGTCATCGCCCAGTTCCGCCCGGATGGCAGCCAGAACCTGCGGTACCGGCTGCCTCAGTCTCTCCCTCTTGGATAACACTGCTATGACTGGAATATCCTTTTCTGAAAAATCCATGATCCAGCGCCGTTCTTCATCAAGATTTCTGGCGAGAGCCGACTGATCATCGATGATCACAAGAGCGAGATCTGTCTGTGGCAGGATCCCCCTCGTTTTCTGCACCCGAAGCTCCCCTAAATCTCCTTCATCGTCAAATCCTGCGGTATCTATAAAAACCACCGGACCGATAGGATGCAGCTCCATAGCTTTAAATACCGGATCTGCAGTCGTTCCCGGCGTATCGGAGACCAGAGCCAGCTGCTGACCGGTCAATGCGTTGATGAGCGAGGATTTCCCGCTGTTTCGTTTTCCAAATAATCCGATGTGCAGGCGGTCTGCCCGCGGGGTATCGTTCAGTCCCATGTTCACATCCTCCTGTTGTTTCGTCTGGTTGCTTTCCCGGCAAGCGGTTCACTCCAGGCAGGCTCATCCCAGGCAGTCTCCCTTCATAGGTTTTTCTGTCCGGGCAGGCTCATCCCAGTCGTTCTCCTAGAACCGGAAATCTCTCATGCCGCCTTCCAGATCGTGAAGATGTTCCTCCACCTTGGCTCTGACGGTCTCATTCGGTATTTTAGCAAGGCGATCCTGGATGACTTTCAGACCCTTCTCTTTCGTCTCTTCGGTAGCGTAGTCCTCCAGGTATTCCTTGAGAGTCATGAGTGCATTCGGCTGACAGATATTCGCGATCTGTCCCGACTTGACCAGACTCATGAACCTGTCTCCGGTACGGCCCTCCCGGTAACACGCAGTGCAGAAACTCGGCACATGGCCAAGATCCAAAAGCCAGTCCACTACCTCGTTGAGAGTTCTCGTATCGTTGACGTCAAACTGTGCAGAATTATCATCTTCGGCTTCTTCTTCCACGTAGCCGCCTACACTTGTACGGCTGCCTCCGGAGATCTGAGAAACGCCGATCTTAACAGCTTCGCCTCTCATCGCCTTGGATTCTCTCGTGGACATGATGATACCGGTATAAGGTACTGCGATCCGCAGGATCGCAATGATCCTCTTGAAAACCTCATCAGGCACGCCGTTGTCAAAGGTATCCGGATCGATATCATCCGCCGGACGCACACGCGGTACACTGATGGTGTGCGGTCCGCAGCCGAACGTGTCTTCAAGATGCTTTGCATGCATAAGGATGCCTACGAAATCGTATTTATAAAGATTGAGGCCGAATAAAACGCCGCAGCCTACATCGTCGATCCCCGCTTCCATCGCCCGGTCCATGGCCTCGGTATGATAAGCATAGTCGCTCTTCGGACCGGATGGGTGAAGATCTTCATACGCTTCTTTATTATATGTCTCCTGGAACAAGATGTATGTTCCTATCCCGGCATCTTTCAGTTTCTTATAGTTTTCGACCGTCGTGGCCGCGATGTTGACATTGACACGGCGGATCGCTCCGTTTTTATGCTTGATGCTGTAGATCGTATCGATGCATTCCAGTATGTATTCGATCGGGTTGTTTTTCGGATCTTCTCCCGCCTCGATGGCCAGCCGTTTGTGTCCCATATCCTGCAAAGCCGTGACTTCCCGACGGATCTGCTCCTGCGTCAGCTTCTTTCGGCTGATATGCTTGTTCTGTCCATGATACGGGCAGTATTTACAGCCATTGATGCAGTAGTTTGAAAGATACAGCGGCGCGAACAGCACGATCCTGTTGCCATAAAATTTTTCCTTGATTTCCTCCGCCAGTCTGAAAATTTCCTGATGGATGCTTTCATCCTCACATTCCAGAAGCAGCGCCGCTTCCCGGTAGGAAAGACCTTTGCAGTCCTTTGCCCGCTCCAGGATCTTCCTTATGTCCTCGACATCATTTTTATGTTCCTCCGCATAGCGCAGAGTTTCCTCGATTTCTTCGTGGCAGATGAATTCCTCTGCCTTCTTTGATTTACTGTTGTAGCTCATATACCTTACCTCCTCATCTGCAAAAAAGGGGGCGCACCATCGAAGTCGTTCGACGCATCATCCGGCGGCTTCTCAAACTGCTGTCGTATAGCGATCCGTTTGCAGAAGCAAAAAAGCTCTGTCCGGGCAGCAGATGCATTCCCAAACAGAGCCGATCAATCAAAAAATAATGCTGCAAAAATCCTTGCCGCCAGTCTTCTCTATTGATCCTCGCCTTGTTCCTCGGTAACACCCTTAGCTTCAGCACGATGTTCATTCTTATCTCTTATCTCACATTTTACCACACGATCCTTGCCAGGTAAATCCCTGATTATTTCCGCAGGTGTGTAGCGACCGTCGTCACGGATCATTTTCCGCAGATCTTCGCCCTGATCATGGCCGATTTCCAGCAGCAGAAATCCCCCCGGTTTCAAATGATCCGCCGCTTCCTTCACAATGACGCGGTAAAAATCCAGTCCATCTCTACCGCCGTCCAGTGCCTGCAAAGGCTCATGATCCTTCACTTCTTCCTGCAGAATCGAGATCATCCGCGTCCGGATATACGGCGGGTTGCTGACGATCATGTCGAACTTCTTTCCTGCTGCCGGCGCGAACATATCGCCTCTGGCAAATCTCATCTTTACCCGCAGGTTTTTCGCATTTTCCTCTGCGACCGCGAGAGCTTTCTCACTGACGTCGGTCCCCAGGACCTTTACATTGGAACTGATCTTCGCCAGAGATATCCCGACTGCTCCGCTTCCGCAGCAAAGATCCAGCACCTCCCATTCCTTGCCGCCTTTTAACTTTTCAAAAAAACTCAGCTTTTCCCGCGGCGTTTCCTGGATCACCCTGGCAGCTTCCGTCACCAGAGTTTCCGTGTCCTGGCGCGGGATCAGCACGTCCGGCGACACCTTGAACGTATGTCCCATAAACTCCTGTACCCCTGTGATATGCTGCAAAGGTATCCGCTCCGCGCGTTTGGCGATGAGCTCCATATATTTTTCTTCTATCTCCGGGTCTACCTCCTCTTCCGCCTTCAGGAACAGCTGGACTTTATCCATGCCGGTCAGAAAGCAGTACAGCTCCTGTGCATCGATCTTAGCATCCATGCAGTACGCTTTTGCCAGGCGGTACTCCCCTTCCTTTACGAGAATCCTCGTCTTCATCTGTCATTCTCCTGTCTGTCGTTGCTTCGGCTCATTATGCCGATTCTATAAAAATCTGCGCTTCTGTAAAGGCCTGTACTTCACGAAAGTCACCTGCGGCTTTTCCGTCCGGTCATCGTCTCCATCTTCCTTTGCAGACTCGATCAGCTCATGACCATCGTAATGTCCGACGTCTTCTTTGCAGATCGTATAAGTGCCGCACGGTTTTTCATCGCACACGGCATGGATCGCTGCGATCGCTACTTCCAGCTGGCTGTCATCCGGTTCTTTCGTCGTGATCTTTTGCAGATACAATCCCGGAAGGCTCAGGATCTTTACCACGATGTTATCGCTTTTTCCGGCCCATTTGAGCAGCTCATAGGAAAGTCCTGCAATCACCGGAAGGAGCAGAAGTCTGGTGACGATCCGAAGCCACAGGGTCGGCCATCCCAGCAGAAAATGCAGTGCAAACGCGATGATAAACACGAACATCAAAAAGCTGGTCCCGCACCGCGGGTGTAGTGTAGGGAACTGCCGGCAGTTGGCCGGGGTCAGTTCCAGTCCGTTTTCAAAGCAATGGATCGTTTTGTGCTCCGCACCGTGGAACTGAAAGACCCGTTTAATCTCTCCCATAAAGGAAATCAGCCAGACATACGCTACGAAGAGCAAGATCCGAAATACGCCTTCTGCAAAGTTGAGCCAGAACACGCTGTCGGTAAACAGCTTCATCAAGTTCACCACGCCGGTCGGCAGGATGATGAATATTCCCACCGTAAAGACCAGTGCCAGGAACACCGAAAAATAGATCATCAGATTCCATGCGCCCTTGGCTCCGAATTTTTTATTGAGCCAGGCTTCGAAGCGGCTTTCTTCGTATTCTTCTTCGTCACCGTCCTCCAGCATTTCTGCTGAGTCCATGAGAGTTTTCGTACCGGTCACCATAGAATCGATGAATGCCACCACTCCGCGCAAAAGAGGGATCTTCGTCCATTTGCCATAAACCTTGGTCGGAACGGTCTTGATCTGGATATCATCATTTGGCAGACGCACGGCGAGAGCTGTTTTTTTCTCGCCTTTCATCATGATGCCTTCCATAACAGCCTGTCCGCCCATCTTGGTCGGGCAGGCGTCTTTTAAGAAAATCTTGCTTAAATCCATACTGTGTTATCCTTCTAATCTGATCTTCTTGATCACTTCAATAAAGGTTTTGTTATCTCGTGTATGTGCCAGGTTGTCCAGGATCATTTCGGTGACTTCCTGGTTGTCCCGATTGCCCAGCGCCCGTCTCATGCGCCAGATGGCTTCCATTTCTTCCTGGTTCATCAGTAAATCTTCTCGTCTCGTCCCTGACTTGTTGAGATCGATAGCCGGGAAAATACGCTTCTCTGAAAGCTTTCGATCCAGATGAAGTTCCATGTTTCCTGTCCCTTTGAATTCTTCAAAGATAAGATCGTCCATACGGCTTCCTGTTTCCACAAGTGCCGTCGCCAGGATCGTGATGCTGCCGCCCTCTTCCAGATTTCTGGCTGCACCGAAAAACTTCTTTGGCTTATATAAGGCTCCGGGATCGAAACCACCCGACAGGGTCTTGCCTGATGCCGGCACTACCAGGTTGTAGGCTCTCGCCAGTCTGGTGATACTGTCCAGCAGAACCACCACATCCTTGCCGTGCTCGGCCAGTCTCTGTGCTCTGGCCAGAACCATCTCCGCCACTTTAACGTGATGCTGCGGCATTTCGTCAAAGGTGGAATAGATCACTTCTCCACTCTTGAGGCTCCGCTTCATATCCGTAACTTCTTCCGGTCGCTCGTCTACCAGCAGCACGATCAGTTCCGTTTCCGGGTAATGTTTTTCGATGCTGTTTGCGATTTTTTTAAGAAGGACTGTTTTACCGGCTTTCGGCGGTGCAACTATGAGTCCTCTCTGTCCTTTTCCAATCGGTGCCACCAGGTCGATGAGGCGCAGGGAAAGGTCCCTGCCGTCCTCCAGAACCAGCCGTTCATTCGGGAAGATCGGAGTCAGCGATTCAAAATCCGGTCTTTTGATAGCTGCTCCCGGCTCATCTCCATTGACGGATACTACGTACAGCAGTGCGCCGAAGCGGTTTCCGTCATTAGGATGTCTGCAAATTCCTTTGATTTTATCACCGGTCTTTAAATTGAAACGCCGGATCTGAGCCGGAGCCACATAAATATCTTTTTCGCTGGTCAGAAAGTTGTTGAATCTAAGGAATCCGAATCCGTCTTCTGCCAGTTCAAGAATGCCTTCCACTTCGAAACGGTCGTCGCGACCTTCCCGGGTTTCACGAGGTTCGCGGCTTTCGCGGTTTTCACGAGGTTCATGGTGGTCACGGTTTTCACGTGGTTCCCGCGGTTCGTGGTTGCTGCCCGGCTGCGGATCCCGGCTATGAACAGACTTATCGTGATCGTCTTTGTTACTGTTTTCTTCTTTTGGATCTTCACGCATCAGATTTGCGATCAGATCAGCTTTTTTCATTTTCTCGTACCCCTGCAGTCCGAAAGTTTTCGCGATTTCACGCAATTCGACCACTTTCTTGGACTTCAGAGTCTTCTCGTCCAATGTTTTCCACATATTATGTGAATCCTTTCTGTTCGTTGGTGTGGGTTGTATTTTTAGAGTGTAAAAAAATCTTAGATCGGTCTTTCGGGAATCCAAATACCCTAATCTTCTATATAATATACACCTGTTTTGTGAAGTATACAAGACAGCGGAGAAAAATCAGCAAGAAAAAAGATTTCAGCCCGGATCCCCGGCAGTATGCCTGGAATCGAGCTGAAATCACATTCCTCACTATTTGTATAGCCTCAGCTATTGTTTCTTTCTTCGAGAGCCTGCTAAGACTACTCCAATGCCGGCAAGTGCGGCTGCTGCGATGGCGATCCAGAGGACCGGTGCGAAATTATCGCCTGTGGCTGCTGCGTCGTCTGCGGTCTGCTGACTGCTGCTTTGTGCAGAGGACGTCGCGGCTGATGTTGTCTGCTGCGAAGAGTCCGTCGGCTGGCTCGGATCTGTCGGCTTGGATGGGTCTGTCGGTGTCACAGGATCGCTTGGTTTGCTCGGATCTGTCGGCGGCGCAGGCACAGGATCGCTTGGCTTGCTCGGATCCTCTTTCTCCACTTTGACAAGATAAATATTGACGGTATTATTATCCACTGTTACGTTATCGATCCCCTTCGTTGTGTTCACATCGTCAATACGATATTCCCCGTCATAGGCAGATCCCGTCTCATTATCCCCGCTGAGCACATTCTGGATGTTGGCAGAAAGCTGCTTCTTACCGTCTTCATACTGATACAGATCTGCCACGACCCTGGCGCCCGGATTGACCATATGAGTTCTGGATTTGATCTTCTTGGTCACCGGTTCTCCATTCTCTTTATAAGAAACGTAGAAATTTACCATATACGGAATGGCGTCTCTTTCCTCTCTCGCCTTCCATACAGCACGCAAAGTCAGGATCTTCCGATCCTTGTCACGATCATAATACAGGCAGTCCTGCACCGCGGCGATAGAAGCACCGCTGCATTGCAGCGACTCACCTTCGGCATAGGTCAAAGGGTTGCCGTCTGCCAGTTTCTTGACAGTTTCGGTCGGATATCCCGTTCCGTCAGTCTGTGTTTTCGCAGTCAGAACTTCCCAGTGATCGAATATGAATCTGCCGGTTTTATCCACCGGCTGCTGGTTGGAAATCAAAACTTTCTGGTGATTTTCACAGTTGTATCCGTTTTCCCCGCCATTCTGATAGGCCGGCATATCCTCAATATCTGTGAGGTTCGGCGAGATCTGCACACCATCCTGCGTGCGCCCGGCTCCCGATACATAGTTGATCCCGTATTTGATCGGGGACGCCTGGATATTGACCAGCACAACGCCCTGTGCAGGAGCGGCATTCATATACTTCTGCAAAGCCTCTGTCCCGCAGAAATAGTAATAACCGTCGCTGCTGGCCTGCCAGTTCTCGTAGGAGACGCCTTTAAAACCGGTCTCGGTTTTGATCAGGTATTGTACGAAAACATCCTCTCCTGTTTTAAGATCATCATCTTCCTGAAGCTTCGTGCCGTCTTTTTTCGTGTAGGATATATGAGGCATCTGATAGCCGTCCGCTTTCTTAAAGCGTATGGGATCAGAATAGCTCCCGCCTGATACCCTTTCAACAAGCGAGCCTGGCTTTAAAGCGATCCAGCTTCCCTGCCCGTCTCTGGTCTGATACTCCGGATCGCTTACACCATTCAGGTGCTTGAATACCAGCTCCTTGTGATAATGACCGACCAGGTTGCCTGCGCTGACAGTCAGGTTTTCATAGCAGTTCTCCACATCCATGTGATATCTTCGGGTGGCAGTGCTTCCATTATCCCCTCGGTTTGAAGTCACGCTGATCGTGATTTTCGTTCCCGTAGAAAGGGTCGTTGTTTCTGTTACTGTTTTATCGCTTTTTATAGCTACCATCGGTACCGTTACCGGCTCTCCGTTGATCTGCAGCTGATCCAGTTCCCAAGTAACCTGATGCGCCGTCCAACCCCCAAAGTCCCAGGAGAAGCTGTGGTCCTGGGCAGAAAAGGTCTTTCGGCACAGATCCGGTCTAATGTTTCCAAATGCCTCTTTATTATTATCATCATAAACGACCATTCTTGTATTCGCATACACGGTCTGCGCCCATTCCGATGCATCAAAGGTAAACTGATTGATCTTCTCATACTGCAGTGTCACCACATCATCGCCTGTAATATTATCAAGTGAAATGAAATCTGAAAGTTTTATAGTATCCGGGCTTCCTTTCGCCAGGAAAATACTATTCTTATTTCGCTGATACGACATCATTTCACCCAGCTTAGAAGTATAGCGATCTTTTCCGTCGCTTTTTTTCGTGACAGTCACGGTCGCCTTATATCCTCGCGGGATCGTCACCGTATCGCTGTAACTATGGCCGTCAGCCACTTCCAGCGGGCGGTCGGCTCCAAAGACCTGATCCAGGCTCCAGCCGTCCGGACCTTCGCTCGTCACCTTGCCATCAGAATCCTTAAACTGGTATTCTACAGTATGATCTTTGCCGTGGGTGTATTCCAGCGTGATTTTATCACCATTTTTTAAAACCGCATATGCCGTCTTGTTTGTAACGTTTTTATCGGTGGTATAGTAGATATACTCCTGCTCAGTGCCGTCATCTTCAAGGATCGTAAGCGTTCCCACGAAGTAAACGGCAGTATTTCCGATATGAGCACGGCTGAAGGTGTGTCTCACATCTGAGTTATTCTTCAAGGTCAGCGGCACATTGTTGCGCAGTTTACCACCTTTGATCGAAGAAATGGAAGCTGTCTGCAGATCTGTACAGGCCGAACCGTCCGCATGATGATTAACGCAAACGAACTCAAAATACTTTGCAGGGATCGCTGCATCTTCCGTTTCTACATTGTGCGGTGCACTTCGCAGATCCTGCTGCGTTACATATCCTTTTTCTAAATGCTGCTCAAGTGTTGATGAACCTGTCGCTTCTGCCGCCCATACGGCTGTACCGCTTCCCAGCGCGAGAAAAAGCATCAGGATCGCCAAACTCAAAGCCATCCCTTTTCTTATTCCTTGAAGTTTCATTTTGCTCCGTTATCCTTCCATACATTTTATCTGTACCCCCCCTGAGCAAGAGGCACTCTCCTTTTTCTACCACGATTAAACCCATCTGTCAATAGTTTCTAAACAATTTTAGACTATTTTTGTCTCGTATGGCTTGTTTCATCAATTCGCCTTCAAAAAAGACCGGGTCTCACGATTTTAGAGCCCCGGTTCCCTGAGGTTCGATCTTTACCATTCTTCTTAATCAAGATTTTTAATACTCGAAGAATCCTTCTCCGGTCTTTCTCCCCAGCTTGCCGTCGCGGACCATCTTGCGCAGATATACGTGCGGACGGTACTTGTCTTCGCCGTATTCCCGGTGAAGGGTTTCCATGATGGCGAGGCACACATCCAGTCCGATCAGATCGCCCAGCGCCAAAGGCCCCATCGGGAAGTTTGCTCCCAGCTTCATAGCCTTATCGATATCTTCCGCCTCTGCCACGCCGTCTGCCAGGATGCCGACGGCCTCATTGATCATCGGGATGAGGATCCGGTTTACTACGAATCCCGGAGCTTCCTCCACTTTAACAGGGCTTTTACCCAGGGATCCTGCCAGTTCCATAATGGCCTCAGTCGTTTTCTCGGAAGTGGATAATCCTCGGATGACCTCCACTAGCTTCATAGCTGGCACCGGATTAAAGAAATGTATGCCGATGACTTTTTCCGGCCGGCCGGTCACGGCTGCGATCTCCGTAATGGAAAGCGCCGACGTGTTGGTCGCCAGGATAGCATCCGGATGGCAGACTTCATCCAGCTGACGGAACATGGCTTTCTTTGCCTCCACATTTTCCGTTGCTGCCTCTACAACGATCTCCGCATCGTGAAGATCCCCCATGTCGGTGCTGCCTTTGATGCGTCCCAGCGCTGCCGTCTTGTCCTCTTCGCTCATCCGCCCTTTCCTGACAGCCTTTTCCAGTACCCCTGAGATCTTTTCAAGGCCCCGGTCGACAAACTCCTGCTTCTGTTCAATAAACGTTACTTCATACCCGCTCTGTGCCATCACCTGGATGATCCCAGCACCCATTGTTCCTGCACCAAGCACACCTGTCTTTTTCATAGCCTGCGTTTCCTTTCTTTCCGGCATCCCGCAACCTTGCGGATACCATCACATGATCACCAGTTGGATAATATGGATCAGCAGCGGCACCGTCCCGATGGACGCCACCGTGCTTAAAAACAAAATCTTACTTGCAACACCTGCATCCAGTCCTTCCTGCTCCGCCAGCATAGGAACTGTCGCCGCTGTCGGGAAACTGATCCCCAGCACCAGGATCGACCGGATCAACGGATCGATAGGCAGGAATGCCACCGCCGCCAGCGTCAAAAGCGGCAGGAGCAGCAGCTTGACGGCACTTCCCTCAATGGTCACAACACTACGAATGATATCTCTGAATTTATAGTTGGTCAGCGTCGATCCAATGAAAATCATGGCCATCGGCGTAGATACGTTGCCTATATATAAAAGATACTCGTCCAGTACTCCCGGCACACCATTTCCCAGCATACTGAATGCGAATCCGATAAACAGCGCCAGAATGTTAGGATTCAGCAGCAGCTTGACCACCGCCGTAATAAAACGTTTCGGCGTCATCGGCGGATGATCGTCCGTCTTCATATCCCGCAGCAGCTTGACCCCGTAAGTAAAAATAAAAAAGTTCATGGCCGCATTGTGAGCCAGCATCAACAGCAGCCCGCTGTCCCCAAAGAAGATCAGAGCCACCGGAAATCCCATAAAGCCATTGTTGGGCATGGACATGGCAAACTCTGCGATACCCGAAACATTCTTCGGATATTTCCGCAGGCGGGCGTAGCCTTTGCAGAAAAAACCGTAAAGGTAAAAAACCACCAGGCTCAGCACGAAAGTGAGACCGAAATCCGCCAGGACATCCGCCGTCAGATCCAGCTCGCCAATGTTGTGGACGATCAGACACGGATACGCAAAATAGACCACAAGCTTGTTGATGCTGTGATCCATTTTGTCATCGATAAAATTGATTTTTCGCAGAAACCATCCCGTGAACAGGATCGCGAAAAGCACAAAATATCTGCCGTACATCGATACACTCCTGCGATCTAACTGTAATACAGATTGTTGGTAATATATTCTGGATCGCTGGTCACATCGATGCCCAGCGCCTTTAACGTACTTTCATCCTTGTCGCTGAGGATAGCCGTGCAGTGTGCATGGCAGGACTTCAGCTGCGGAGCCTTGGCCAGCGCTCTTGCCGCAGACGGGTTGGTCACGGCAGAAATAGTCAGTGCTGTCAGGATCTCTTCACAGTTGAGACTCGTCTTTTCGGCACCCAGCACATCCACCTTAAGATCCTGGATACTCTTTAAGATGCCCGGCGAGATCAGATACAGGTCATCCGCCATTCCGCTCAGGTATTTGATGGCATTAAGGATGGCGGCTGCTGCAGCGACCATACGGCGAGAACTTCTTCCCGTGATGATCTTGCCGTCCGGCAGTTCCAGTGCCATAACGACCACGTTAGCGTATCTCTCATCACACGCCTTTTTCTGCTCCGCATATTCTCTTGCCGGGAGCACCACTCTGCGATCTTCCTCGCAAAGGGACATGTCGTCCATCAGCAGCTTAGCGCGTTCCACCGTCTCCCCGCTTATTTTTCCCTTTTTGTAATCGCACTGTGCGATCATATACCGGCGGATGATCTCCTGGTCAGCCGCTTCACGCACCACTTCATCATTGGTGATGCAAAAGCCTGCCCTGTTGACGCCCATATCCGTCGGCGATTTGTATTCTGATTCTTCCCCTGTGATCTTCTCGATGATCCGTTTCACTACCGGGAACACCTCGAGATCACGGTTGTAGTTGACCGCTTTCTCCCCATAAGCTTCCAGATGGAAAGAGTCGATCATATTGACGTCCTTCAGATCTGCAGTCGCCGCTTCATACGCCACATTTACAGGGTGCTTGAGCGGGATGTTCCAGATCGGGAACGTTTCGAATTTAGCGTAACGGACTTTGCGTCCCCGCTTGTTTTCATGATACAGCTGAGAAAGACAGGTAGCCAGCTTGCCGCTGCCGCCCCCCGGTCCCGTTACGACCACCAGCGGCCGCTCCACTTCGATATACGGATTGGCGCCGTAGCCTTCGTCGCTTACGATGGTGTCGACGTCAGTGGGATATCCTTTGGTGAACCGATGCTTATAGGTCCGGATCCCGCGGCGTTCCAGCTTGTTTATAAACTTGTCCACCGCCGGAGAGTTGTCCTCATAGCGCGTCACCACCACGCTGTTGACTACCAGATCGTGCTTGCGGAAAATATCCATCAGCCGCAGCACTTCCAGGTCATAGGTAATGCCGAAATCCTGTCTCGTCTTGTTGGTCATGATATCCCCGGAATAAATACAGATAATGATCTCCGCCTTGTCCTTCATCTTCTGCAAGAGCTTGATCTTGGCGTTTTCATCAAACCCCGGCAGCACGCGCATGGCATGTTTGTCCTGCACCAGTTTGCCTCCGAATTCCAGATACAGTCTCTCGCTGTTTCCACAATTGATCCGTTCCAGGATATACTTTGACTGCTCCTCGATATACTGTTCCGCACTAAACCCTATTTCCGTCATCTTTTCCTCCAAACTCTTCTCTATCTACTATAAATATGCGATTGCCATTGTCAATGTCGTTACGACCATCACCACAACGATGGCGATAGTGATCACTTTGATCGTTTTTTTACTCATCATAATTTTTCACCTTCTTTACTACATCAGTGTTATGCTCAGCTGGTTGTGACCCTCCATCAGTCCCTTCAGACTGATGCTGTAATCAATATCCAGGTTTCCGCCGCCCTCGGTCAGATTGTTTTCCAGCCTGTTTGTCAGCACCTCAAGCTCGATCGCTCCAAACGGCGTATCATAAAGGCCGGAATACCGTCTTCCCCGTTCGAAACGGATCTCGTTCCCAATGCCTGCGCCTTCCCCGTACCGTTTCATCTGCACCTCATCCGGCTTGCACTTGAGCCTCGTCCGGCATCCGGGGATCCCCGAAAGCTCCGTTTCCTCATAGATCAGATACACCGCCTCGCCTCGCTTGTAAAGCTTGGCTTCCGTGACGAATTCCATGATATCCTCTTCACCCTGCTCGTTGACCTGATTCGTCGTGATCTTTACCATTACCTCTTTCATTTCATTCACCTCTATCCCATGCGATCCAGTATCTCTACCAGTTCATCCTTGTTGAAATGATATTTTTTACAGCAGAACTGACACTGCAGTTCCGCCTCTCCATCTTCCTCGATGATCTCCGTCAGATCTCTGCGGCCAATGGTCAAAAGCGCACTTTCGATCCTCTCCCGGCTGCAGTCGCATTCCCAACGGATCTCTCTTTCTGCCAGGATCTCCGGCTGATATTCCTCCGGAACATCCTTGAAGATTTCCTGCAAAAGTGCTGCAAGGCGTTCGCTTGCTTCCCGGTTTTCTGCATCTGCCTGCAAAGTCTCCCCGGCAAGCTGTCCGCTATCGTCTGCCTGCAAAGTCTTCCCGGCAGGCTGTCCGCTATCGTCTGCCGAAGCCGCTTCAGCCGGCCGGTCGATTTCCGGATCGAAAGATCCGGAAAGACCGCTGATCAGCGTCGTCAGCGGCGGCATAGCACCTATCATTTTTTCCAGAGCATCGACAGCCCCTTCCTGTGCATCCGGCAGCATCTGGATGATCATTCCGCCGGCAGCACCGATGCTCAGATCACGTTCCACCTTCACGCCCAGCGCAACGGAGGAATTCTGCTGTTCCGAAATATAAAAATACGCGGTCAGATCGTCTGCGATCTCGCCGTCCACCAGAGCGATAGTCCCTGTGTACGGTTCTTTCAGCCCCAGATCCTTGATGACTGTCAGATCTCCGACTCCTAGCGAGCCGCCCACGTCCAGCTTGCCCTGGTCGTTTAAGGGCAGATCCACGTATGGATTGGATATGTAGCCTTTCACTCTGCCATCGCCGTATGCAGTCGCCAGGATCTGTCTTGCCGGTCCGTCTCCTTTGAAATGAAGGGTCAGCTTGTTGTCATCATCCTTGAGCATGATGCCCATCAGCCCTGCGGCTGTCAGCACCCGTCCAAGACCTGCTGATGCCAGCGGCGTGGTGTCGTGGATCTTCGCAGCCTCCTGCACCAGATCAGTGGAAATGGTCAGATACACACGGAACGATTTACTTCTATCTATTGCTATTAATGCTTTATTCATGATCTTACTCTTCCTTTATGTTATATACGTATTAGATTTTATCATATTATGTGTAAAATGTTTAACCTTTTCTTCAGATATTCACATATTTTCAACACGAAAATATCATATTCAATTTGTATATTTAGGATGAAGATTTGGAAAATTTAACATTTCAGAGAAATCAATGTCAAAAAGAGGAAACTGACGGAACAGAAAGAAGGTATAGATATGGATGAAAAGAAAACAGATCCTTCCGGATACGAACCGAACTTCGTCATGAAAGATGCAGCGGAACCAGAGGCTGCTGAAAACCAGCCTAACATGGCTGAAAACCAGCCCGACATGCCGGAAGATCCTGCAAAGGCGGCTGCGCCGCCGGGCGATCAGGAGGATTTCGCACAGAAAGCGGCTTCTGGCGCATCAAATGATTTTGAGAAAAAAGGAGCATTCCGCGATCCGCGGGAAGCTTTTCGCAACACAGAACCCGGCACGAGTTCTTATCAGTATAATGAACACAATCGTCCCGGTTCGGTAAAAGACAACTTTGGAGGTTCTCCTTACACTGGATATGTAGACGAAAATGGTAATATGCATTACAGCAACTACGGTCGTCAGCACCAAAATCCCGGACAGAACGATCACGCCGGGCAGTCCGGTCAGCGCTATTACGGACAGCAGCCAGGCGGACGCGGTTTTGCAGGGCAGCAGCCAGGCGGACGCGGTTTTGCAGAGCAGCAGCCAGGCGGCGAAGCCTGCACCAGTTCCTGGAGCAGCAGCGACGGCGTGACCAGGACTCACCGTGCCAAAGGCGTGAAAAAACCTAAAAAACCTCGCCAGCCAGGCATGCCGGTTTCCCTGACCCGCAAGTCTCTGGCACTGCTGATCGCATTATGTGTAGTGGTATCTGCATTGTTTGGATTTGGCGGATCTTATCTCGCCAATGCTCTTAACGGAGGACACAGCGGTTCCAGTAAAACCGCCAGCGTATCCAAGAACGGCTATAAACTGGAAGATGCTACCGGCAGCAAAATGACGGTGCAGGAAGTCACCAATAAAACCAAGGACAGCGTGGTGGAAATCAAGACCGAGAGCGTTTCCGCCGATGCCTGGATGCAGCAGTACGTTACAGAAGGTGCCGGAAGTGGTGTGGTCATGACGGCAGACGGCTACATCATGACAAACAACCACGTTATAGACGGAGCCAGCAAAATCACCGTTACGACTTCGGATGACAAGGAATACGAAGCCAAGCTGGTGGGCACAGACAGCATCACCGATATCGCAGTTTTAAAAATCAGCGCCAAGAATCTGACACCTGCAACTTATGGAAACAGTGATCAGCTGGCAGTCGGCGATATGGCGGTTGCCATCGGAAATCCGCTTGGAGAACTTGGCGGGACGGTAAGTGCCGGCATCATCAGTGCACTGGACAGAGAACTTGCCATCGACGGCAAGACCATGACGCTTCTGCAAACAGATGCTTCCATCAACCCTGGAAACTCGGGCGGCGGTCTGTTTAACGGCGACGGGCAGCTGATCGGCATCGTCGTTGCAAAATCCTCCGGATCCAACGTAGAAGGTCTGGGGTTTGCGATCCCGATCAACAAAGCAGCTGATGTGGCACAGCAGCTTATGGATAAAGGATATGTCAGTGATCAGCCATCCACCGGCATGAGCTATGCGGAATCCAGTCAGGGAAACGGGGCAGCTCAATTCTTCGGCAACAATCAGGATTCTCAGTCCCAGAGCTCTTCTGCAGCGGTTTACATCCAGGAAGTAACTGGAACCAATGCGAAAAAAGCCGGATTCCAGTCTGGCGACCTGGTATATGCCGTAGACGGAACCAGGATCACTTCCTTCAATACGCTGTCTTCCATCGTCACCTCCCACAAAGTAGGTGACAAGCTGACCTACACGATAGTACGCGGTAATCAGACCAAGGAAATCAAGCTGACGCTGGAAGAAAAGAAGGCGAGCAATTAAATCCCCAGATACAGCCGCAGCAGACCGAGGATCAGCAGGTGCGCCGGATAAAAGCAGTAGTTGATGATTTTATACTGCCTGCCCCGCTTGCCATTGTATGTAAGAGTCAGCGCGAATCCCAGCAGCGCCCACGGCTCCTTGTACATGGAAAGAAAGCTGAACGGGATCGACAGAATGTATCGCTGGTGAAAAATGTACATGAAATAGCCGATCAGGATGGCGTGATGCTCGTAATCCAGCCCCAGATTCATGGCTGCAAAGCACATCACCGCCACGATCACAACGGATGCCAGATACCACAGCAGCTTCGGAAGACGATCCATTTTTTCTCGTAATGTGTCGATGCTCCAGATGGTGATCAGCACCGCTGCCAGCGTGAACATGATGTTGTTCCAGTTGGGTTCAAAGACCTGACTTGTTGTAAACAGGTCAAAGGGCACTTCGGAAATCACACCGAACCCTAGTAAATACAACAGGTATTTCCATCTGCTGCGGGTCTTGAAGTACCCTTCCACCAGAAGGAACATGAATAACGGGAAAGCGATCCGCCCCAGGATGTCAAAGAGATCGCTGATGATTTGTAATCCTGCACTTCCATCCAGGTTGGGATAGATCAGTGCTTTGTTCACATGATCGATCAGCATGGATATAAATGCGAGGTATTTCAATTGTGCGCCGGAAAAGATCCTGATCTTTTCCGGCCAGTTTTTTATCTGCACGCTTTTCTGCGGATTTTTCTCAAGCTTGTTCTGCATCATACCGGTTCTCCTTCATCTATACTGGACTTATTCGTTCCACAATTATACTCGATTTCACCCGGAGAAAAAAGTATGAAATCCTTAAAAATAGTTTAAGATTTTAAATCATTTCCGGTATCCAGGGATCAAGTCGGAGACGAAGCATAAGAAACGATCCAGAAAGCGTAAAGTGAAGGACAAATACCCGAATCTGGTACCTCTACTTTGAAGTGACTTTCTACTTCGATGTGTTTACCAAATAAATCCTGAGCTGGCGGGCAGCTGACCGAAGAGGACATCGATTTCAACCTTAATGAGTGTAAAAGCCGGGAAGAATTCATCGACATGATCGAGCGCTATGTGAAGTTTTACAACAGACAGCGGCCCAGCTATGCCCTTGGGTATGATACACCGGATAACTATTACCGCCGCTACCAACGGGGAGAACTGGAGAAAAAAGACATCTTTTCCAGGAGAACTCTGACAGAGGAGCCGAAGTTCATCCGAAGCCGAAGAATGAAGGACAAAGGAAACGAGTAATTGGAAGGGCTGCATCCATCGTGTCCACTTCCGTAAATGAAAAAACACAGAAAATGCTTCCTGTGTCTACAAACGAAAAAGCTATATCACAAAAAACATTTTTTGTGTCCACCAGACTTGACAAGTACAACTGGCTTTTGAAATGTCATAAATTTTCGCCCTGGATTGCATTGAAAAGTCGCGAAAAACACCGCATAATTATATTGAAATGTCATAAAATATAGCCTATAATCATATTGAAAAGTCATATGGAGGTGTCGAGTTATGTTGTTTCGGAAGATTGAATCTCTGATTGAAAATCATTTTAGATCGGGCAGCAAAAAAATATTACTAGTGGATGGGGCAAGACAAGTAGGAAAAACTTATATTATCCGCCATGTAGCACAGAACATGTTTGAAAACTTTATCGAAATCAATATGATTGAGGATTCCCTAGGCGATCGTCTGTTTGCAGAGATAAGAACTGTGGAGGATTTTTATCTGCAGGTCAGTATGCTTGCGGGAGAGCGGATGCAGAAGAAAGAAAACACATTGATTTTTATCGATGAAATTCAGGCATATCCGCATTTACTGACTTTGCTTAAATTTCTATCGCAGGATGATAAATTCACGTATGTTGCCAGCGGTTCCTTACTGGGAGTAACACTGGCGAAGACGACGTCGATTCCTATCGGGAGCATTCGTAAAGTGAGAATGTTTCCGCTGGACTTTGAGGAGTTCCTCTTTGCTAACGGAATGAATGAAACGGTTATTTCCGCTATGCGACAGAAATTCGACAAGCTGGAATCCTTAGAAGAATCCATGCATGATAAAATGATGGATCTGTTCCGGAAATATCTGCTGGTGGGCGGTATGCCGGATGCTGTGAATGCATATGTACAGGATAAAAACATCCGGTCAGTCAGAGAAATCCAGTCAGAAATTCATGAATATTATGCTGCGGATGCTTCAAAGTATGAAGCTGATCGGAGATTAACAATACGACGGATCTATGATATGATCCCCTCTAATATGGAAAACAAGAAAAAACGTATTGTGGTACAAAATATTGAAAATAAACGAGGAAAAACATTCCGTGACTATCAGGAAGAGTTTGAGTATCTGATAAATGCCGGCGTTGTGAGCAGTGTGCAGGCAATTTCCAATCCTGTTTTCCCGTTGATTGAATCAGCCGGGAAAAACCTGTTGAAACTGTATCTGAATGATGTGGGCATTTTGACAGGCATTTTATATGGGAATAATATAAGAGCGATTTTAGATGATCAGCCAAGCGTTAATCTAGGCTCGGTATATGAGACCGTTGTTGCGAATGAACTGAAAGCACATGGATATAAATTGTTTTATTATGATAACCGGAGCAAGGGAGAGGTGGACTACCTGATTGATGACTATAACAGCCTTTCTACTGTGCCGATTGAGGTGAAGTCGGGAAAAGATTATAGCATACACAGTGCACTGAATCATTTCGTGAACAATGAAGATTATCATATTAAAAAAGCATTTGTGCTGTCCAATGAAAGAACGGCGCAGCAAAAAGAAAAGATCCTGTATATTCCGATTTATTACATCATGTTTTTTCATTCGGATGCAGGATGAGAAATAAACTGTTATATAGGGACTGTCGTTTCTGCAATTTCACCGTTACAGATGTATGCAATATCGGATTTACGGTGAAATCGGCATACACGGTGCAGCTGATTATCCCGATGCCCGTCGCGGAGCTTCCAGCTGGATCTTCATCCATCCCTCCAGCTCCACGCCAAGCTTTACTCTAAGGATACTCCCTGACCCAACATTTTTCTACCGTTTCGTGTCCACTTTTACTTTAGCATCAAAACTTATGATATCTCAAAAGCCGGTCCATAGTATGAAAGCTATGAACCGGCCTTATATTCTGCTGTTTAATTCTTATCGCCTGCATCGTTTATGCCGCCCGGCCTCCATGCCCGGAATGGCCAGGGTGGCTCGAACCGTCCGCCTGACCGGAACCGCCTGCCCCTGCAGCACCGCCGGCACCACAGGCAGAAGCTGCCCGGTCGAATTCTGCCAGCTTCTGTTTTGCATCTTCGCTGAGGTTTTTCGGAACATCGATTTCCACTACGGCGTAATGACATCCGAATTTAGCTGGATCTTTCATTGAAACGATGCCTTTGTCCCGCAGCCGCAGCTTAGTACCTGACTGCGTTCCCGGCTTGATATTACACTTTACTTTACCGCGCAGAGTCTGTACTTCCACTTTGCCTCCAAGTACTGCCGTCGTAAACGGAACCCGCACCGGCGCATAAACGTCCATGCCCTTCCGCTCGAATCCCGGTCTTGCTGCCACATGGACTTTCAACAACAGGTCTCCGGCTTTTCCACCGTTTGCGCCCGGCATACCTTTGCCCCGCAGACGGATGCTCTGCCCGTTGTCGATCCCTGCAGGGATATGGACTTTGATAGACTGTTTTTTACCGGCAGGATCTTTCAGATCGAAATACCGATCACCACCGAACGCCGCCTCATCAAAGGTTACATTGATATCGGCATGAACATTTTCGCCGTCCTGCGGGAAGCTGCCGTAACCTGCACCTCTGCCGAATCCGGAAAATCCGGAAGTTCCAGACGTTCCGGAGAACCCGCTAAATCCGGAAGCCCCAGATCCGCTGCCACTGAATCCATGACCGAAGATGTCCTTTAAAATATCATCCATGTTGCCATCGAAATGGTATTCCTGATAGCTGCCATCTGGTCCCTGTGAAAATCCGGAGAAACCAGAGCCTCCTGCACCGCCAAAACCGGCACCGTAGCTGCCGCCCGGCTGTCCCGTGCCGTCGAATGCCGCATGACCAAACTGATCATAAAGTTTCTTTTTTTCCGGATCATTCAAGACAGAATAAGCCTCGGAAACTTCTTTGAATTTTTCTGCCGCAGCTTCATCTCCGGCATTTGTATCCGGATGGTATTTCTTCGCCATTTTACGATATGCTTTTTTTATTTCGCTTTGAGAAGCGCCTTTTTTGATGCCCAGCACTTCATAAAAATCTCTCTTTGATGCCATGATCATCACCCCGTTCTATATAATAATACCCCGCAGGTTATCCCGCGGGGTTTGTCTTCGTCTATGCTGCATTGTCTCCCGCACTGGAGCGCGAACTTTAGGATTACAGAATCCCCAAGTTCTCCTGCTTTGTACTTATTATATCACGAGATTTTAGCACTCGCAAGAGGAGAGTGCTAAAAAACTTATTTTTTTATGCCTACATCCGCTCCGGCTATGAGTTCAGACTTTTTTGATGATGCCGAGGAATAGCAAAAGTAACCATAACGAATCGTGCTGAATCATGAATTCCCAAATTCTCTTTCTATATGCCTAGATGGGAACTACACACTTTTTATAATCCGAAAAAAGATCTAAAAGCGTTACATCTGGGAACTTATCCGCTGCATCTTTATGAAACTGCGAGAGGAAGTTCCCATGAGGCGCTATTCTTTTACAGTATGGGAATTCCAAGCTACACATCCTGTCCTCGGCCAACAAAAAATCCAAATCCGACGCAATTTTTTCTTTATCTGGGAATTCACGATCTGAAATTGCGGTCAAGAAGATCCCGCGACTGCCTTTCAATGCTTACGACTACCCTTCAATGCCTGCTCACGCAGCAGCCGCTTTTAATAATTCTCTTTTCTTACTTCGAAGTAGCTCTGCGGGTGATTGCAAACTGGGCAAACTTCCGGAGCTTTCGTGCCTACTACGATATGACCGCAATTTCTGCATTCCCAAACCTTGACCTCGCTCTTTTCGAATACCTGCGCTGTTTCAATGTTGTTGAGCAGTGCACGATATCTTTCTTCGTGGTGTTTTTCAATCTCGCCAACGGCTCTGAACTTAGCAGCCAGTTCCGGGAAGCCTTCCTCTTCTGCAGTTTTGGCAAAGCCTTCGTACATATCAGTCCATTCGTAGTTTTCACCTTCTGCTGCAGCAGCCAGGTTGGCCTTGGTGTCACCGATACCAGCCAGTTCTTTGAACCACATCTTAGCGTGTTCCTTTTCATTGTCAGCTGTCTTTAAGAAGAGAGCTGACATCTGCTCGTAGCCTTCCTTCTTCGCTACCGATGCGAAGTAAGTGTATTTATTTCTTGCCTGGGATTCCCCTGCAAATGCTTCCTGTAAATTCTTCTCCGTCTGTGTTCCTGCATATTTGTTAGTCATTTTAGTTACCTCCTTGATTTCTTTTATATTAAAGTCACGCGTCTTATTTCTCTTATTGTATACCTTTTTGGTATACTTTTCAACCTTCTCTTTACACTTTTCTTACAAATCCTGCGGAATTGTTTTATGTCAATTTTTCAAGCAATAAAACCACTAAGGTATTCGCTTCGTCGAGCACGTCACTGATCCAACCATTCAGACTGGACATGTTCTGACAGAACCAAGACGTTTCCAACTCTAACTGCACCGCGCTGTTTACTGGGGTAAGCTTATCGGACACCAAGAATTTTGAAAGCGTAGCACGTTGAAATTTGCAAAATCTTCGTCTCGAAGATTTTCATAGCAAAAACGAGAAAATATGAGCTGGAAATGATACATATCATTACCCAAATCTTAGAATCTAAGAAATTTTAGGCGGCATCGAGAATTTCATCACCAGGCGCAAGTCACCGTATGCTTAAAATTTAATTTTCGTTCCAAGCCAGTGAGGAATTCCTCTGATTTCGTGAAATTGAATAGCAGCCCTTCTTTGTTTAACCATCGAAATCTTGTAAAACGAAGATTTTGCAAATTACGCGACGCCAAAGTCCGTTCAGCAACTCGCTTTTCCTTATATTAATATTAGTGTTGTAATTTTTGCAAAATGCAGGAGTATTAAAAAACATAGCTATTTTGAAGATATTCTCGGATATTTTTTCTTTGCATTTGTTAACCCCAAGAGATAATCAATACTTGTATCATAAAGCTCAGCCAGTTTGATAAGACAGTCTACTGGAATGGAACGGGTTCCTTTTTCATATCTTCGATAGACTTCACGTGCAATGCCCAGATGTTGCGCAACTTGCTTTTGCGTGTAATCGTGATCAATTCTTAAATCTTCTATTCTTTGGAAGTACATAGTATTCCATCCCTTTTGTTAAATATTCTAAAACAGACGATTGTTCATTGACCAATGCTACCATTTGGTGGTATAATAATGCAGAAAAGCAACCGTACGGTAGCACAAAGAAAATAAAAAATAGGAGAAGAGAAATGAAGTATGTAAGTTACAGAGAAATCGGCATAAAGGCTTGTGGACTAGTTGCGATTATCGCAATGTTTTTACCTTTTATTCATGTTGAAGATTATTATCAGTTATCTGTGTTTGATATGTTTTTTGGCCTAGAAGAGGTGAGTGTGAATTCACCTGAAGTTATGACATATGTGATTTTGTTATTATTTGCTTTGATTATGGCGATCGCTGTTATCGTTTTAAATGAAGATTATATAATAGTGTTTGCTTTAGTGGGATTGGTTCTAACGGTTCTTGCTCGATTTTTACCGGGCATGGTAATAAGACACTATTTAAATGGAACGATTGGAAGTTCTTTTGAAATGGATGTTTTGCAGTTCGGAGCAGGATGGTGGATCATGCTAGCAGGATTTGCAGCGGCAACGATCGGAGGATTTATTGCTAAAAAGCAGATGAATAGTCACGAATAAAGGAAATGTAAAAAGCTATGTATAAAGGAAAATGCTGGATTGTAACAACCTTGTTGTTAATGCTTATCTTTTATTTAAGCAGCTGCAATAATAGTAATGAAATTGGTACCAGAGAAGAATCTTTATCCAACTATATTCTTGGAGAATGGAGTGGACAGGTAGATGTAGCGGATATAATGTATAAGGAACTGGGTGATGAATTGGGAATAGATTTGTCTCCAGAACCGGAATATTGTGATGTGAGCATTTCTTTTCATGAGGATAATACCTATGCTTATACGATCGATGTAGATGGATTTGCGAAAGCGGCTGGGAAATGTGTTGAACCATATGTGAGTGGGATCATGGGGTTCAGTACGGAAAGCTTGATAAATCTTATCATGCAGTATGTGGCTGACGATATCTCTCCTGAGACGGGGACAGAAGAGGGATCATATACTATCAATAATGAACAGATGGGAATAACTGTTTCGGATGGAAATGGAAATGAAAAGATTTTATATTTGATGGAAGATGGATCCCTGCAGTATGAAGATGATGAGATCGATCAGGTTATTACATTCCGGAAAAATTAATTTTTTTAGGGTTCTGTCAAAAATCCCTTCCATTCCCGGTTGACAAACATTTTTTCATGGGCTATAGTATGTACCATACATATAAATTAATACAGATGCTATGAACGGAATAAATTTGATGAAGATATTTCAGCGAGCAGTCGGTTGGTGCAAGACTGCATATGGATTCAAATGTCTCACCCGGGAGCAGAAACCTTTAAGTGGGCATGTGATTTTTCGAACCCGGACGGCGTCCGGCATTGATCGAAACGGCAAGAGTCGAAACAGCATGTCAATAAGAGTGGTACCGCGGAAGTTTAAGCCTTCGTCTCTTAGTTTGAGATGAAGGCTTTATTTTATGATCTGCCCAGATCTTTGGTTTGATGCACAGATCAGCTCATAGCAGCATACAGAAAGGAAGTATAAAAATGAAGAATTACGACAGGTACAGCGTGGGGTATTTCCCACCGGCGACCCCGCATAATGAATGGGTCAAAAAAGATCACGTAGAAAAGGCTCCGACCTGGTGCAGTGTAGACTTGAGAGACGGGAATCAGGCGCTGATCGTTCCTATGAGTCTGGAAGAAAAAGTAGAGTTCTTTCAGTACCTGGTAAAACTGGGATTCAAGGAAATCGAAGTAGGATTTCCGGCAGCTTCGGAAACGGAATATCATTTCCTGAGAAAACTGGTTGATGACAATCTGATCCCGGACGATGTGACCATCCAGGTGCTGACCCAGTCGAGAAAACATATAATAAAGAAGACTTTTGATTCCCTGGCAGGAGTCAAGAAAGCGGTCGTACATCTCTACAACTCCACATCTCTGGCACAGAGAGAGCAAGTATTCCGCAAAGAAAAACCGGAGATCATCAAGATCGCGACTGACGGTGCACAGCTGTTAAAAGAATACGCAGCAAAATATCCGGAGACAGATTTCTCTTTCGAATATTCTCCCGAAAGCTTCACGGGAACCGAAGTGGATTTTGCAGCAGAGATCTGCAATGCCGTGATAGATATCTGGGAACCGACTCCGGAAAACAAGGTGATCATCAATCTGCCATCCACAGTGGAAATGTCCATGCCACACGTATACGCATCGCAGATCGAATACATGTGCGAACAGCTCCACAACAGAGAAAACGTTATCGTGTCACTGCATCCACATAACGATAGAGGAACGGCTGTAGCTGCTGCAGAACTGGGACTTCTGGCCGGCGGAGACAGAATCGAAGGAACCCTCTTTGGAAACGGAGAAAGAACAGGAAATGTGGATATCGTAACGCTGGCAATGAACCTCTTTGCACACGGCGTAGATCCGGAGCTGAACTTCTCCAATATGCCGGAAGTCGTAGAAAAATATGAGCAGTACACCGATATGAAAGTGCCGCCTCGCCAGCCGTACAGCGGCAAACTGGTCTTTGCCGCATTTTCCGGATCCCATCAGGATGCTATTTCCAAAGGCATGCGGTGGCATAAAGAAAAAGGCCTGCGGACCTGGTCCGTGCCGTATCTGCTCATCGACCCGAAAGACGTGGGCAGAGAGTACGAAGCCGATGTTATCCGGATCAACAGCCAGTCCGGCAAGGGCGGCGTAGCATATATCCTGGAGCAGAACTTCGGATACTCGATTCCTTTGCAGATGCGGGAAGAGATCGGCTACATGGTCAAGGATCTGTCCGACAAAGAGCATAAAGAACTTTCACCGGCAGAAGTATACCAGGCCTTCGCAAGAGAATACGTCAACGTGTTCGATCCGATCGACATCACCGACGCCACATTCATGAAGGCTTCTGATTATAAATCAAACGACGGCATGATCGCTAAGATCAAGGTTCGGATCAATGACGAAGAATACGAATTCGAAGCAGTCGGCAACGGTCGTCTGGACGCGATCAGTAACGCACTGAAGATGACACCGTACACCTTCGACTATAAATTCGTGACTTACTCGGAGCACGCACTTTCTGCAGAATCCAGTTCCAAGGCAGCTGCATATGTCTGCATCGAAGACAGCGACGGCAACCAGTTCTGGGGCGTAGGACAGCACGAAGATATCATCCTGGCGTCCGTCAATGCACTGGTGAGTGCCCTCAACCGCCAGAACAAAAAAGATCATTTTGTAGAATAGCGGAAACATGGTAAAATAGACAAGAATACAGGAGGTAACAGATCATGGCAATGACAATGACACAGAAGATCCTGGCGGCGCATGCCGGACTGGATCATGTGGTACCGGGTCAGCTGATCCGGGCAGATCTTGATATGGTGCTGGGTAATGATATCACTACACCGGTAGCCGTTAACGAATTTGAAAAAGCCGGTTTTGACGGTGTGTTTGACAGAGAAAAGATTTCTCTGGTCATGGATCACTTCACACCGAACAAGGACATCAAGGCAGCGGAGCAGTGCCTGCAGTGCAGAACTTTCGCAAAACGTTTTGATGTAAAGAATTTCTTCGACGTAGGACGCATGGGGATCGAACATGCGCTTCTGCCTGAACAGGGTATCGTAAAGGCTGGAGACTGCATCATCGGAGCAGATTCACACACTTGCACCTATGGCGCACTGGGCGCATTTTCCACAGGCGTGGGAAGCACGGACATGGCAGCCGGTATGGCTACCGGTCAGGCCTGGTTCAAGGTGCCGGAAGCAATCAAATTCAATTTGACCGGCAAGCTCAACGAAAACGTAACAGGAAAAGACGTGATCCTTCACATCATCGGTATGATCGGCGTGGATGGAGCACTTTATAAATCCATGGAATTCATGGGAGAAGGCCTCAAGAGCCTCTCCATGGAAGATCGTCTGTGCATATCCAATATGGCTATCGAAGCCGGTGCTAAGAACGGCATTTTCATGGTGGACGAGATCACCGAAGACTATATGACAGGCAGAGCACAGGGAGAATGGAAAGTCTTTACACCTGACGAAGATGCAGAGTACGTTGCAACGTATGACATCGATCTGTCCCAGCTGAAGCCGACGGTTTCCTTCCCGCATCTGCCGGAAAACACGAAGACTATCGACGAGGTAGGCGACGTACCGATCCAGCAGGTCGTTATCGGCTCCTGCACCAACGGTCGTCTGGAAGACATGGCACTGGCTGCCAAGATCCTCAAAGGCAAAAAAGTACATGATGATGTAAGAGCTATCATCATTCCGGCAACTCAGCAGATCTTCAAAGACTGTATCAAGGAAGGCTACATGGACATCTTCATCGATGCCGGATGCGTTGTTTCCACACCGACCTGCGGGCCATGCCTGGGAGGTCATATGGGCATCCTTGCAGAGGGTGAACGCTGCGTGGCAACTACCAACCGGAACTTCGTAGGCCGTATGGGTCACGTAAAATCGGAAGTATATCTGGCCAGCCCGGCAGTCGCTGCAGCATCTGCCATCACCGGCAAAATCAGCGGACCGGACGAGATCATGTAAGGAGGGAACAGGATGAAAGCACACGGAAAAGTACATAAGTACGGGGATAACGTGGATACCGATGTTATCATCCCGGCAAGACATTTGAATACATCAGACCACAAAGAACTGGCAAGCCACTGCATGGAAGACATCGACACGGAGTTTGTCAAGAAGGTAAAGCGGGGCGATATCATGGTCGGCGGAGAAAACTTCGGCTGCGGTTCTTCCAGAGAACATGCGCCGATCGCTATCAAGGCCTCCGGCATCGATTGTGTTATTGCAAAGACCTTTGCCCGGATCTTCTACAGAAATGCTATTAATATCGGACTGCCGATCCTCGAATGTCCGGAAGCCAGCGAGAAGATCCAGGACGGCGATGAGGTTTCCATTGATTTTGACAGCGGAGTGATCACAAACGAAACAAAAGGCGAAACATACCAGGCTCTGCCATTCCCTGATTTTATCAAGGACATCATGGCCAAAGGCGGCCTGATTGCCCAGATCTCTGGAAAAAATTCATAAGACGAAGAGCCTGAAAGGAGAATAGAGATGAATTATAAACTGGCGGTCATTCCCGGCGACGGCATCGGTCCGGAAGTCGTGGAACAGACCTTAAAAGTTCTGGATAAAGTCGGAACGAAATTCGGACACACGTTCGAATACACAAAAGTACTGGCAGGCGGCTGCGCCATCGATGAGAAAGGCGAATGCCTCCCGCAGGAGACCATTGATATCTGCAAAGCCAGCGACGCAGTGCTTCTTGGCGCCGTAGGCGGCTGGAAGTGGGACACTCTCCCAGGTGATCAGCGTCCGGAAAGAGCTCTGCTGGGGCTGCGAAAGGCTCTGGGGCTTTTCGCAAATCTCCGTCCGGCACTGCTGTTCGATGAGCTGGCTGAGGCGTGTCCGCTTAAACCTGAAATCGTAGAAGGCGGGCTGGATATCGTCGTTGTCAGAGAACTGACAGGCGGCATCTACTTCGGTGAAAAAGGAACGAAAGAAACGGATCTGGGTCCGGCTGCCTATGATGTAGAGCAGTACGCAGAAGAAGAAGTTCGCCGCATCGCGGAAGTGGCATTTGATATGGCCATGAAGAGAAACAAAAAAGTTACAAGCGTTGATAAAGCCAACGTTCTCGAAAGCTCCCGCCTGTGGAGAAGAGTAGTCGCAGAAGTAGCTGAAAAGTATCCGGAAGTAGAGTTGAACAACCTTTATATCGACAATGCAGCGATGCAGATGGTCCGCAATCCGAAGCAGTTTGACGTGATCGTGACCAGCAATATCTTCGGCGACATCCTTTCCGATGAAGCCAGCATGATCACTGGATCTATCGGCATGCTCCCGTCAGCAAGTCTGGCGAAGGGCAACTTCGGCATGTACGAACCGGTACACGGATCTGCTCCTGATATCGCAGGACAGGATCTGGCGAACCCGATGGCTACCATCTTGTCGGCCGCCATGATGCTGCGTTATACTTTCGGTCTTGGAAAAGAGGCGGACGCCATCGAAGCGGCTGTAAAGAAAGTTCTGGCAGACGGCTGGAGAACGCCGGATATCGCCAAAGAGGGCGAAGAAGCGATCGGCACGGCAAAGGCTGGAGATCTGATCGCGGCAGAAATTTAAAAAAGGCAGGATTTCCCGCAACTGATAAAAAGCCTCAAGGTATTTACTTACTTATTCCTCACTGTCCTATGGACAGATGCGGAATCGTTCACAAATACCCTGGGGCTTTTGTGATGTAAAATGGGAAGTTTCAACAAAAAGTCGCTTGAAAAAGTTTGGATTTTCTTTGTAAGTCGCTTGAAAAAATTTATATCCATGGATATACTATATAACAAAGGACAAGGAGGTGACCATCCATGCTGAAAAGGAAAATCGAACAAACGCTTTTAGAATGGAAAAATACTGCAAATCGAAAACCTCTGATTGTGAAAGGTTGCAGACAGTGCGGAAAAACATTTTCTGTTTTAGATTTTGCCCACAAAAATTATAAAAATGTAGTTTACTTGAATTTCTTTGAAAACCCAGACTATGCTTCTGTATTTGCTGGCTCTTTGGAGGTTGATAATATTGTTATGATGCTCACCGCTTTGCTGGGGAGCACTGCGGTTTTTGAAGCTGGGGAAACTGTGCTGGTCCTGGATGAAATTCAGGATTGCCCAGAGGCAAGAACCGCCTTAAAATTCTTTCGGATCGACGGACGATACGATGTGATCGGAACGGGTTCTTTGTTGGGTGTCAAGGGATACGGTAAAGAGCCAAAGTCCATCCCGGTAGGCTCTGAAACAGTAGTTGATATGTATCCACTGGATTTTGAAGAGTTTCTCTGGGCCAATGGTATTACGGACGGCATTATTGATATGCTTAAAAAAAATATGGACACAGAATCTCCCGTACCGGAAGCACTCCATAATCGTATGCGCCAACTCCTACTGCAGTACACAGTTGTAGGTGGTATGCCAGATGCCGTACAAACTTTTGTAGACACAAAGCGAATGGATGAGGTTTTGCAGATTCAACGGGATATTATTCGCTCCTATGAAGATGATATGGTAAAGTATGCAGAACGAAAGGATAAGTCTAAAATCAAAGAGTGTTTCCAATCGATACCTAAGCAACTCAGTAAGGAAAACAAAAAATTCCAGTATTCTGTGGTCAAAAAAGGCTCCACCGCTTCCAGATATGCTGGCAGCCTGCAGTGGATCGAGGATGCGGGAATTATTTCTCGTTGCTACAATCTCTCCATTACGGAGCTGCCTTTGGATGGCAATGCAAAAAAAGATTGTTTTAAAGTTTATATGTGTGACTGCGGCTTATTTGTCAGTATGCTGGAAGACGGCACACAGTATGACATTCTTCAAGGCAATCTCTATGGATACAAAGGAGCTATCTTTGAAAATCTGATTGCGGATATCTTTAACAAAATGGGCAGAAAGCTCTATTACTTTCATAAAGACAGCGGGCTGGAGGTGGATTTTTTGATTCGTTATCACGGAGAATGTGTACCGGTAGAAGTCAAGGCCCACACCGGCAATACCAAAAGCACAAAAACCATTTTGCGGCATCCGGAGAAGTATCATGTGCACCAGGCTATTAAATTAGGCGACTATAATCTTGGTCGCAATGGGCAAATCTTGACCCTTCCACTTTATATGGCATTCCTGCTAAAAAGCTTTTGAAGAAAACCAAATTCTAACTGATAGGAACTCCGATTATGTTTTGACAAATTAGGTACAGAATGATATACTAAGTTTGCATTACTACGAGAAAAGGAGCGATTTTATGTTGATCATCAAGGAAGTCGAATATGCGGTCATGATACTTGACGAACTCTATCACGAGAGCCCTCTGTCTGCTGCTGCGCTTTCGACTCGGAGAAACATACCATCCCCTTTTATCTATCGGGTACTCAAGAAGCTTGAAGCACGGGATATCCTGGAGATCCGGCGCGGCCCTAAGGGCGGATATTCTCTCAAGGCCGACTGCGAGAAGCTGACCCTTTACGATGTGATCTGCGCATTCGAGAATACTTTTATCGTGACCGAATGTCTGAAATCCGATTACGAGTGTGTTCACAACAACGATTTTAACTGCAGGATGCATCGGCAGTTCGCCTGGATCCAGCATCTGCTGAAGGAAGAATTCCAGAAAGCCAATCTGTCATCCTTGCTGGAAGAAGATCCAGAATAGGAGCAGACCCGAATCAAAAACTATTTGAAAAAAATCATAAATATGTGCTAAAATAATCACGTTGAGTAGCGAAAGCGTAAGTCCAGACAAAAGGACTTACGCTTTTTTTCATATATGTGCTTAGGGCACGTAAAAAATGGCATTTTCAAGGAGGAATCATTATGAAATCAGAAGAAACTACTGCAAAACCGCTGGTCGTCAGTATCCTGTCTCTGTCACTTTTGACCGTGATGGCAGGAGCGGCGGTCGCGCCGGCTTTAGGCGTGATCCAGGAATACTTTGCAGACAGTTCCCCGGTACTGGTGCAGATGATCATCAGCATCCCGGCAATTTTTATTGTTGTCACCAATAGTATTTTCCCGCGACTCTGTAAAAGATTCGGAGCGAAGGCCCTTACAATGATCGGTCTGCTGTTATATACCGTTGGCGGCTGCATCGCCGGAGCATTCAGCCAGATCGTTCTGGTGCTGATCATGAGAGCTTTTGTCGGGATCGGCGTTGGCATCATCATGCCTTTATCCACAGGGCTTTTGTCTTTCTATTTTCCACCTGAAAAACAGGCAAAGCTGATGGGATATTCTTCTGCAATGAATCAGATGGGTGGCGTGGTGGCGACCCTGCTTTCTGGTGTTCTGGCAGCCATCAGCTGGCGGCTCAGTTTCCTTGTGTATCTCATGGGGTTTTTCAGCATAATACTCTGCGTGATCTTCGTGCCCAATGACAGGATCCACAGAAGCGAAGAATCTGCTGTCGATAGAGAATTCGACAAGTCTGCAGTTGCCAGAGCCGCCGAGGAGTCTGCGTCCCCCGACGACAAAGGCGTATTCCGGCAAAACTACGTTTATATCATAGCCATGTTTCTGCTGATGACTACATTTTTTCTATATCCCGCCAATTTTGCCATGGAGACGGTTCAGGACAGCGTGATCCCGGCCAGATACATTGCATCGATCATGGCAGGGGCGGATCTCATCGCCTTCTTCGGTGGTCTGCTGTTTGTTATATTGAAGAAAATCTGCGGCAGATTCGCAAGATTTCTGGCTCCGCTTTTGTTTCTTGCAGGCTACCTGCTGCTGATCCTTGCAGGAGGTTGGTTTGGCGTGCTGGCAGGATCCGCCTGCATCGGATTTGCCAATGGCGTCGGGGTGCCGTTTATCATATTCGAGGCTTCCGTTAGAGCTGGCAAAGCCGCAGCAACCACGGTTATGCCGTTGATTTCTGCGGCTTTGTATCTGGCACAGTTTCTCTGTCCTATCCTCATGTCGATCGTGCGTATGTTGTTTGGCAGTGCCGTTTCACATCTGCCTTATTGCTTCGCTGTTGTTCTTGCGGTCTTTTTCTGCTTTTGGTCCGTGCTGATCCCATCCGAGAGGGCGACCCGGTAGGGGCGCCCGGTCTCCGGTTACGCAAACAGCAGCTCCCCGTAAGTCGGGAACGACCAGAAGTCAGACGCTGTATTCTGTTCCAGTTCATCGGAGATCTCTCCGGTCAAAAGAACGCGGACATCTGTGGTTTCCCGGATCTTTTTGCAAAGCAGATACATACCCATACTGGCTCTGATCGTCGTGATATCATAAGTTCCCAGGATCTCGATAACAGTCTCCAGCGATTCCAGGACATCCTCTTTTGTGATGATGAATTCCGTATGATCGCTGCCGATAAAATCAGCTGCTTCCTTTGCATATTTCAGATCGATGGCATCTTCGCTCATCCCTATCGCAAAGGTGCGGATCGGTTTGTCCGGCATAAGCTTCTGTGCGATAGCACAGACCAGAGAGCTGTCCAGTCCGCCGCTTAAGAGAAATCCCAAAGGAGCGTCAGCATCCAGACGTTTTTGAACGCCTTTGATCAGCTTGTCCCGGATCTGATCACAGATCTCCGGTAGCTTCCTGTCCGCCAGAGCGACCTTTGCAGAAAGATCGACCTGAGACGGATCGCAGTAGCAGTAAAATTGTCCATCTTTATAATAGTGTCCCGGGGGAAACGGCATGACCCTGCTCGTCAGCTTCTGGATGTTTTTCGGCTCGCTGGCAAAGAGGATCGCACCACCTTCTGTATACCCGTAATAAAGAGGACGGATCCCAATGGGGTCTCGCGCAGCGATAAAGGAATCTTCCTGTGCATCATAGATCACCATGGCGAATTCAGCATCTAACAAAGCAAACATTTTAGTGCCATACTCGCGATACAAAGGGAGGACGATCTCACAGTCGCTGTCGGAAGTGAAGGCATAACCCTTTGCTTCCAGATCACGTTTCATTTTGCGAAATCCATACAATTCTCCGTTGCAGATGGAATAGCTTCCATCCAAACAGAACGGTTGCATACCGGTTTCATCAAGATCCATGATGGCAAGTCGATGAAATGCGCAGACCCCTGATCCGAACTGAAGGACCTCAGACATATCAGGTCCTCTCGATTTAGTCTTTTCGAAGCCTTCTGTAAACTTTGGCAGAAAAGCTTCGCTTTCTTTCTCTGTTAATGTTCCAACGTAACACATGATCGAACACATAATAGTACCTCCTTGTGGCATGCAGTGTGAAGTATTATAAAAAAGTGGCTACTCATCCTATAAATCTATAGGACGAATAGCCACTGATCCGCGGTGCCACCTATCTTGAGTTCGCGTGTATTTGAAACCCCTCTTTTTCCAACCTGACAGTTGTATCGGCTGTGACGGGCCGAGCCCGGATTCCCTACTTGCTGATCGCTGCAGTACATATCGGGGCATCCCGGCTTCAGCACATGCTGCAATGCGTTCGGTTCACAACTCCGGAGTGTTATTCTCACAGATTCATACTGCCGGGTTCGCACTGTCTCCGGCTCACTGGGAGTGAACTTCTGTGGTACTTGTCTCCATCAAAGTCTTTGCAATGTTTAATTTCGGTCTTATTGTAACAGGGAAAGCCTAGGATGTCAATAGGATTCGAAGAGTTTTTTGTGATGCGAGGACAATATATTGTCCGGAAGTTGTGGTTTGTAACTAATTACATTGGTGCAAAATGAAGGATGTGTGAATTTTTTTAATATTAAAATATTCTTAATACTTTCAAAGACCTTGTATGGTATAATAAACACCACAACAGGACACCATAGATGCTGATGTCGTTGCAATCCGTCCGTTAGCACTTCCAAAAAAGGAATGGTGAATAACATGAAAATTAAAAAATTAAAAAATATCACGCCTAAAATTCGGGTCCCACGCACCCTGTCTCCGAAGAGCTGGAAGCATGAGGCATCCGGGACCCAGGGCAATGTCACCTTGTTTGGAGTCAATATCTTCAGCTGCGGCTGGAAGCTGACGGGAAAAACAGCCAGGGTGCAACATCCAAACCACGGACATGACTTTAAGTTTCCAGTTTATTCTGTGGACATTGACGGAAGCCAGAAAGAATTTGCTGCCGGTCAGATGAACCATTCGGTCTGGAGTTTTTTCCTGCCGAAATATTAGATCCATACTATCGTATCAACAAAAGTGTGAAAAAAACTGCCCCAGGAACCTGTGGCAGTTTTTCACGTATATCCGGCAAATACACATTTACAGCAAGTGCAGATCATGCATCACAGCACGATCTGCAATACGAAATACTCGCCTTCCATCGAGAAGTGACAGTTTCCGTTCAGCTTGCGGACAGCGTAGTCGATACTTTGAGTGCCAAGTCCATGACCAGGTTCCGTTGTCACAGGCATCCCGCCTTCAAAGCGAGGGGGCGTGCTGCAGGTGTTTTTCAGGGAAATCAGCAGCTTGTCACCGGATTCGATCATAGAAAGCCGAATGATCCGCTTCTTCGGATCCTGCACGGAACTCGCCGCGTGGATAGCATTTTCCAGTGCATTAGACAGAATCGAAGTCAAATCCACATCGGAAACGGTCAAAACTTTGGGAATACGTATTGTATGCTGAAAATCGATCCTGTTTTCCGCCATATCTGCTTCACAACAGGACAGGATCATATTGATCGTTTCGTTAGAGGAGTATTTTCTTCGCGTAGTTTTTTCGACTGAAGCAATTACCCGATGGATGGTTTCCTGCGCTTTTTCTGTCTCTCCATTTGAGATCTGATCCGATACAGTAGCGAGAAAGTGACGCATATCGTGGCGGAGAAGGGAGATCTCGTGCTCACTTCGGCGGATGGCAGTCATTTCTCTCTCGGACTGCTCCTGCTTCAGTTTCATAAAGCGATGATGATTCTCCGCTTCCTGTTTTTCCTCGTACTGTTTAAAGTAGATCGCGCAAAAAATCAAATAGGAAATACACAGCAAAAACGGCGGGAATTCTACTGTAATATGATTCCCGGCATACAGCAGCTTCGTGTATACGGTGGAAGCATAGTCGAAGATATAGTAGGATACAGGCACGATACCAAAGGAAATAAGGGAGGATGTCGGCTTGGACAGAAGCTTTGCGATCGGTGAAGCTACGTACTTCCACACCAATGGGGAAATAATGATCAAAACGATGATATACGTTATGTCCACGCTCCAGTCAGGGCAGTGGAATGTCTGAGGTATGGTTGAGATCCAGTTGCTGATCTGACAGCACAGGTACGCTGTGAGAACCGCCAGAACAGAAGGTGCCAGGCGGCATTTGAAGGCAAGTGTAAACAAAAGCACCAGCGGCATATGCGTCAACAATGGATAAAAGGCATATGTGACGGAGTCGCTTTGCAGTAAAAACAAGATGCACAGCACGATAAAATCGAGCGCAGAAAAGACGCTCAAAATCACAATGTTCTTTCGAGTCGGCGCGACATCCAGAAATGCTGCGGACACCCCGATGCCAAACAGCAGGGTCAGCAGATGCCGCAGCCCGTCCAGCAGCATCTCAGTCATTTGTGGTCTCCTTTTGAAACATGTATGCGAAATATACTTCTTTGAATTCTTTCCCGTATCCGCGAGCGATAGGCACCTGCATCCCGCTTCGCGTCCTGATCTGCGCAGTGTTAAAATGGTCCACCTGCGGGATAGAGACGATGTAGCTCCGATGGCATTTAAAAAAGCCGTTTTCTATGGTCAGAGGCTTCGCATAATTGGAGAAGGTCCCGAGCGCTTCCTGGACTTTTCCACTGCAAAGGTGAAAGATCGCCTTCTTGTTCTGTGCCTCCAGACATTCGATCTCGCTCAGATAGATCTTGTGATAGCCCTGGGGGATCTTGGCGATGATGTGGGGTGATTCTTCGTCCTGCGGCGCTTTACAATCATCCAGAACGCTGCAAAGTTTTTCGTACTGCAAAGGCTTCAGCAAGTATCCGGAAGCTTTTACGTCGTAGGATTCGACGGCAAATTCCGGGGATGATGTGAGGAAAACGATCTTTACGACAGTATTGGTCTCCCGGATGACATGGGCCAGCTCCATGCCGTTGAACAGAGGCATCATAATGTCCAGAAGAAGGACGTCAAACTGTTCCGTGCGACTGACCGTCAGTAGAGAATCCCCATTATCGAACAATTGCAGTTCTACCGTCAGATCCTGCTCTTCTGCCCATCGTTTCACTGCATGTTCTGCCTGCCCGAGAAAAAAAGTATCGTCATCACAAACGGCTATCTTCAAACCATCCATCTCCCTTCGAATCCTTATACCTTTATTATACGCAAGGGTGGGGGCAGCCGCAATCAGATTCTTTTGCATTTCGCGCCCTGAAAACTACATTTCGCACTTTTCTTCGTTTTTATGAGAATTTTGTTGTACAATATTGCGGATATAGAATAAAGAGAAAACATCTAATCCTAGCGCTGTCAAGTTTTGGACAGCATAAGACCCCTTACGAAAACGAGGCACCTGTGGAAACCGGGACGCCTCGTTTTTGCTTACGCGTTCCGATATGTACAAATCGGAACGCAGCGACCGAATCTCTCGGATTTTACACATATAGACCTGCTTTTTCGCCACCGTCTATTCCACTCTTTCCTACTTTTCGTCTCTGTTTCCAAACATATTGACAATCCGCATGATTCCACGCTATAATAATGAAACATCACTAATATTTCCGGTTGAAAGATCCAAGAGAGACTGCTGTTTTTAAAACGAACGAAACCTCTGTGAAGACAAGAAACCCTTTTTAGGAAAAAATCTCCAACCTATGCTTTGCAGATCACAGCAGCGCCGAAGGGGCAAGAGCGAACCTGTTGATACAGGTACTTGAAACTCTCAGGCAAAAAGAATTGGATCCGGACGGACCTCTGGATTGTCATTTAGACAGGGAAAAGTGATCCCAGACAGGGATTATTCACCCTGTCTTTTTTTCATCATGGATCTATATCCGTGATGACAGGCTCGCAGAGTTCTGAAATTCTTCACACATTGCTGTAACAAAACAGGTTCTCCGGTCAACCTGGAAACTACCCTCCCTCCGACGGAGAACCTCCGATTGCAGCATACAGACTACAGACCCTTTATCACAACGATCATAAAAAAACAAGGAGGCTGAACAATGGAATTGAAAACACCGCTTTACGACGCGCATGTAAAAGCAGGCGGTAAAATGGTACCTTTCGCAGGATACATCCTGCCGGTACAGTACAAAGCAGGCGTAATCAAAGAACACATGGCCGTACGGCAGGAAGCAGGATTATTCGACGTTTCTCACATGGGAGAGATCCTCTGCGAAGGAGAAAAAGCCCTCGAAAACCTGCAGCATCTGCTGACCAACGACTTTACAAATATGGTTGACGGACAGGCACGCTACAGCCCGATGTGCAATGAGCACGGCGGTACAGTAGATGACCTGATCGTATATAAAAAGGCAGATAACCACTACTTCATCGTAGTCAACGCTGCCAACAAAGATAAAGATTTCCAGTGGATGCTGGATCACCAGCTCCCGGGAGCTACCTTCACAGACGTGTCCGACCAGTATGCGCAGCTGGCTCTGCAGGGACCGAAAGCAATGGAGATCCTTCGCAGACTTGCGCCGGAAGACAAGATTCCGACGAAATACTACCACGCAGTATTCGACGGGGAAGTCGGCGGAATCCCTTGCATCATTTCCAAGACGGGATACACGGGAGAAGACGGTGTAGAGCTTTACGCACCGGCTGACCAGGCGGAAAAACTCTGGGATCTGCTTCTGGAAACAGGCAGGGACGACGGCCTGATCCCTTGCGGACTGGGCGCTAGAGACACCCTTCGTATGGAAGCAGCCATGCCGCTCTACGGACATGAAATGAACGACGATGTAACTCCGCTGGAAACCGGGCTCAACTTCGCAGTCAAGATGAAAAAAGACGATTTCATCGGCAAGTCCGCTATGGAAGAAGCCGGCGCGCCGAAAATCAAGAGAGTCGGTCTTAAGGTCACCGGTCGCGGCATCATCCGTGAAGATCAGACTGTTTACGCAGAGGACGCCTCCGCTCCGGACGGTCGCAAAGAAATCGGTCACACCACTTCCGGCACCCATTGCCCATTCCTGGGCGAACCGGTGGGCATGGCACTGATCGACAAGGAATACGCTGAAGTCGGCACCAAGCTCATCGTTGACGTAAGAGGTCGTATGGTAGAAGTCGAGATCGTACCTCTGCCGTTCTACACAAGAGCAAAATAACATTATTATATTACGCATGATTTGAAAGGAGATCACTATCATGGAACTGAAAGCTGAACTGAAATACACGAAATCCCACGAATGGATCGCGAAAGATGGAGACGTTGCTACCATCGGTCTGACCGACTACGCACAGTCCGAACTGGGAGATCTGGTATTCGTAAACCTGCCGGAAGAAGGCGACGAAGTAACCGTTGGCGAAGCATTCGGCGATGTAGAGTCCGTTAAAGCGGCTTCCGATGTTTACTCCCCGGTAACAGGCACAGTGAGCGCTGTCAACGAAGAGCTTCTGGACGCACCGGAAAGCATCAACGAAGCACCGTACGATGCATGGTTCATCAAGGTAACCGACATCAGTGAAGAAGAAGAACTTCTCTCTGCTGAAGAATATGAAAAATTTGTAGAAGAATCCGAAGAATAAGCAAAGGCGGTGATCGATCAATGGGAAGCTATATCCCAAATACGGGCAAAGAGCAGCTGGAAATGCTCAAGAGCATGGGCTACTCCTCTATGGATGACCTGTTTGCTGCTATCCCGGATGACATGAAATTAAAAGACGGCCTTGATCTCCCGGAAGGAAAATCCGAACTGGAAGTCAGCCGTATCATGAAGGGAATCGCTGCCAAAAACAGAGTATTCTCTTCTATTTTCCGCGGCGCAGGAGCATATAACCACTATATCCCTGCCGTTGTAGGCAGCGTCCTTTCCAACGAAAGCGTGCAGACAGCCTACACTCCGTACCAGGCTGAGATCAGCCAGGGTCTGCTCCAATCCATCTTCGAATATCAGACGATGATCTGCGATCTGACTGGTATGGATGCATCCAACGCTTCCGTATACGACGGAGCAGAAGCGGCCGCAGAAGGCATCGCAATGTGCCGTGATAAAAAAAGAAACAGGGCGCTGATTTCCGCAGCAGTCCTTCCCGCTGCCCTTGAGACCGTGAAGACATACTGCTTCGGTAACGAGATAGAACTTGAGATCATCCCTGAAAAGAACGGCGTGACCGATCTGGACTATCTGAAGGAACATATGGATAAATCCGTTGCCTGTGTTTACATCCAGCATCCCAACTACTACGGCAACCTGGAAGACGCAGAAGCTATCGGCGAGATCGTTCACGAATCCGGTGCAAAATACATCATGGGCGTAAACCCGATCTCTCTCGGCGTTCTGAAAACACCGGCAGAATACGGTGCAGACATCGCAGTGGGAGAAGGCCAGCCACTGGGACTTCCTATGGCGTTCGGAGGCCCGTACCTGGGCTTCATGGCATGCCGCGAAAAGATGATGAGAAAACTTCCGGGACGTATCGTAGGTCAGACGGCGGATGCCGACGGCAAGACCGGATACGTGCTGACTTTGCAGGCCAGAGAACAGCATATCCGTCGTGAAAAAGCATCCAGCAACATCTGCTCCAACCAGGCGCTGTGTGCACTGGCAGTAGGCGTTTACCTGGCAGCTATGGGCAACGAAGGGCTGGAAAAAGCCGCGACCCAGTGCATGTCAAAAGCCCACTACCTGGCAGATCAGCTGACCGGAGCAGGCTTTGCAGTAGAAAACAAAGGCGATTTCTTCCATGAATTCGTCACCGTATCCAGCAAGGAAACGGATAAAGTCCTGGCTGCTCTGGAAGCAGAAGGCATCCTGGGCGGACAGAAACTGGACGATCACCGGATCCTCTGGTGCTGTACCGAAATGAATACAAAAGAAGATATGGATCTGCTGGCTCGTATCGTGAAGGAGGTGTAACCCATGCTGTTATTTGAGAAAAGCAGAGAAGGCAGAGGCTGCGCGATCCTTCCGGAATGCGATGTGCCGGTAGTCCTGCCGCAGGAAAAAGACGCGCGGAAACAGCCGCTTCACATGCCGGCGCTTTCCGAACCGGAGCTTTCACGCCACTATACGGAGCTGGCTCACAAAACGAGAGGCGTCAACGACGGTTTCTATCCGCTGGGTTCCTGCACTATGAAATACAACCCGAGAGTCAATGAACAGATCGCAGCATTAGAAGGCTTTAATCAGATCCATCCGCTGCAGCCGCAAGGCACTGTGCAGGGATGCATGGAAGTCATGGCTCTGGCAGAAAAATACCTTTGTGAGATCACCGGCATGGATCACATGACCCTCCAGCCGGCAGCAGGAGCTCACGGCGAGCTGACCGGTCTGCTGCTGATGAAAGCATATCACACCAGCAAAGGCAACACACATAAAACCAAGATCCTGGTACCTGACTCCGCGCATGGAACCAATCCGGCAAGCGCTGCCATGGCAGGATATACAGTAGTCAGCATCCCATCCGGAGACGATGGCTGCGTAGATATCGAAAAGCTGAAGGAAGCTGCCGGCGATGATATCGCAGGACTGATGCTCACCAACCCGAACACAGTAGGGCTGTTTGACAAGAACATCCGCGAGATCACCCAGATCGTCCATGACTGCGGCGGACTCTGCTACTATGACGGAGCCAACCTGAATGCCGTTATGGGTATCGTCCGTCCCGGCGATATGGGATTCGATATCGTTCATCTCAATCTTCACAAGACCTTCTCAACGCCGCACGGCGGAGGCGGTCCCGGTGCAGGCCCGGTAGGCTGCAAAGAAGAACTGGCACAGTTCCTGCCGTCCGTACTGGTAGAAAAAGACGGTGACGATCTTCACTTCACCAAGCCGGAGCACAGCATCGGCGAAATGAAGAGCTTCTACGGAAACTTCCTGGTAGTGGTCAAGGCTCTGACTTATATCCTGACCCTGGGCAGGGAAGGCATCCCGCAGGCAAGCAGCAATGCCGTACTCAACGCCAACTACATGATGAACCAGCTAAAGGATCTCTACACCATGGCATATGACGATATCTGCATGCATGAGTTCGTTATGAGTCTGGCAGATCTGAAAAAAGACACAGGCATCTCCGCGATGGATATCGCCAAGGGGCTTTTAGACAACAACATCCATCCGCCTACAATGTACTTCCCGCTCATCGTAGAGGAAGCGCTGATGGTAGAACCGACGGAAACAGAATCCCGCGAAACTCTGGACGAAGCGGTAGCCGTATTCCGTCAGCTCCATGCGCAGGCGGCAGCAGATCCGGAAGGACTGCACCACGCACCGACCAAAACTCCGGTAACAAGACTGGACGAAGTCGGCGCCGCAAGACATCCGCACCTGCGTTATCACTTTGAAGACTAAATAAAAAACATAAAGACGGCGGCTTCGTTGCCCTGAAAGGCGCGGAGCTGCCGTTTTTCACAGGAGTACTAATATTCATGATCGATAAAATCAACTACATTGAAAGCACCACCTACGATCCTTATGCTAATCTTGCCATGGAGGAATACCTGATGCTCCACTGCGGCGAGACCGAGTGCATCCTCTACCTCTGGCAGAATGAGCATACCATCGTTATCGGCCGCAATCAGAACCCATGGAAAGAATGTCACCTGACGCAGCTGGAAGAAAGCGGCGGACATCTGGTGCGCAGACTTTCCGGCGGCGGAGCCGTCTATCACGATCTGGGAAATGTCAACTTCACCTTCCTCGTGCAAAAAGAAAACTACGACGTAGGGCGCCAGCTGGACGTTATCATCGGTGCCATGCGCAGACTGGGCATCCAGGCGGAACGCTCCGGCCGAAACGACATCCTTGCTGACGGAAAAAAATTCTCCGGCAACGCGTTTTACAAACAGAACAAATTCTGCTATCATCACGGTACCATCATGCTCAACGTAGACGTGACCAAACTGTCCCGGTACCTCAATGTATCGGCGGACAAACTGAAGTCAAAAGGCGTTTCTTCCGTGAAAAGCCGTGTCACTAATCTGGTGGAATTCGTACCGGATCTGACCGTTGCGCGGCTGAAAGAAGCCCTGAAAGAATCCTTCGAAGAAGTATACGGCCTAAAGGCCGGCATCCTGACAAAAGAAGATCTGGATCAGGATGCTTTGCAGAAAGGCAGAGACCGGTTCGTCTCCTGGGAATGGCTCTACGGACACAATCCAAACTTCGAAAACGAAATGTCCTTCCGCTTCGACTGGGGCGGCATAGATCTCTGTTTCTCAGTGGAAAAGGGCATTATCAAGGAAGCGATATTCTACTCCGACTCCCTGAATCCGGAGCTGATGCTGGCGCTGCCTGAACATCTGACCGGGGTCATCTATCAGAAAGACGCTATCTGCAAAGCTCTCGCATCCCATGAAACGGCTGATCCGCAGGAACAGCAGATGCTTTCGGATATCCTGGGAGCTGTGAACGGCGAAGATTTTTAAAAGAAATAAGTTTGGGCTGTGCCCGAACGAAAGGCCGGGCGACCCCCGGAGAAAAGGAACGAAATTATGAGCAATTTTGATTTGATCGTCATCGGCGGCGGCCCGGGCGGCTACGTTGCTGCCATCAAGGGTGCGCAGCTGGGACTGAATACGGCAATCATTGAAAAGGACCGGTTTGGCGGCACCTGCTTAAACCGCGGCTGCATCCCAACCAAGGCGATGCTCCATGCGGCCGACCTGTATCGCGAAATCCTAGAAGGCGGACGGTTCGGCATCCATGCGGAAAAGGTGACCGTCAACTACGGTGAAGTCTTGGACTACAAACAGGAAACCATCGACAAACTGGTATCCGGCGTAGAGCAGCTTCTCAAAGCCAACGGTGTGACGATGCTGAAAGGCACCGGTACCCTTTTGGCAGACCGCCAGGTGAAAGTCACCTTCGCAGAACCTGCGGAAGACGGCGCGACAGAAAGCTACTACGATGCAGAACATATCATTTTGGCAGGCGGTTCTTATCCTGCAAAGCTGCCGGTAGAAGGCATGGAGCTGGAAGGGGTCCTGACCAGCGACGGGCTCTTTGCATTAAAGGAGATCCCGGAAAGCCTGACCATCATAGGCGGCGGCGTGATCGGCGTGGAATTCGCAGAAGTTTTTTCAGCGCTGGGCTGCAAAGTCACCATCCTGGAAGCTCTGCCGAAGCTGCTGGCCAACCTGGATAAAGAAATCTCTCAGAATCTGAAAATGATCCTGAAAAAACGAGGCGTGGACATCCATACCGGCGCATCCCTTGCGAAGATCGAGAAGGATCCTGCCGGAGGACTCATCTGCCACTATACGGAAAAAGACAAGGACCAGGCTATATCATCTCAGTACGTGCTGTGCGCAGTGGGCAGAAAGCCAAACGCTGCAGGATTGTTCCTGGATCCGGAGGAATTTGCTGATATCGCGGAAAACTCTGCGGCACTTACGACCAAACACCTGGAAGCTGCGGCACAGACTGCTCATGACCTGGGTATCACCATGGAGCGAGGCTTCATTGAAACCGACATCTACGGACAGACCGGCGCTCCCGGCATCTATGCCATTGGCGACATCGTAAAAGGCATTCAGCTGGCTCACGTGGCAAGTGCGCAGGGAATCACGGCAGCGGAAAAGATCGCGGGACATACCCCGAACATGGATCTTGCTATCATTCCGTCCTGCATCTACACCAGCCCGGAGATCGCTTCCGTCGGCATCACCGAGGAAGACGCCAAGGCTTCCGCAACACCGGTAAAAGTCGGCAAGTACATCACCAGCGCTAACGGCAAATCCCTGATCTCCAAGGAAGAGAGAGGTTTCGTGAAGATCATCGCTCACGCAGATACCGGAGAGATCCTGGGAGCCCAGATGATGTGCGCCCGCGCCACGGATATGATCGGTGAAATGGCTACCGCCATTGCCAACAAACTGACTCCATCCCTGCTGCTCAAAGGCATGCGCGCTCATCCGACCTATAACGAAGCAGTCGGTGAGGCACTGGAAGAGCTGGAAGGCGGTGCGATCCACATGGCGCCGAAGAAAAAGAAATAGGAAAGACGTAAAAAAAGAGTGTTTCGAAGATATCGAAACACTCTTTTTTTGCTGTTTTTCAGCTTCTTTAAAATTTCATCCCCCCTATCTCGTTTTCTTGTTTTTTTCGCTGGACATTCCCTTAAGGGAATAGGGTATAATCGGTTTACTAAATTTTCTGAAATAAGTGAATTTTGAAATATTTAGGGGGGGTACATTCCCTTCTAGGGAAAGGAGGAACCGAAACAACAGACAACCACCAATACTTTACTGCAAAAGAAAATCACAGAAACGTTATTACAACCAACACATCATTTATTAAGAGAGGGATATTGTATGAAGAAAAAATTGATAGCTGGTATTCTGTCTCTGATCATGGCGGTGACGCCTTTCGTGTCCCTGCCGGCCATATCCTATGCAGACAGCGGAACCTGCGGAGTCAAGCAGGGAGCTACTGATATTTTTGAAGGTATGGCGACAGACGACAAAGACATTACCATTTGGAATGATAAAATGGCTGTATCGTTTGCAGTAGGCTCCAATAACTACTGGAACATGACCAAAGGAAGTATTCTGGACATCTGTGCGATCGATTCATCAGGTAAATGGGGACCGGATCTGGTCAACGACGTTGAGCTTCTGATGGATTTATGGACAGCGACAGGTGAGTACAAGGGAACAGACCTGCGAAATGACGTCAAGGTCACATCCTCGCTGTCATCAGATAAAAAAACGGTTACCGTTACATCAGAATATAGATACTGGGTGGCTGATCCTGACAAGGACGGTGTGAATGATGACGCACTGCCGCTTGATATAAAACAGGTCTATACCCTGAAAGCCGGAGACAGCCATCTTTCTATGGAAACTACAGTAACAAATCCTAACGAGACTATTGACTACGGAAACGAAACTTTGAACTCTTCCGCTGCCGGAAAAAGCAGCACGGGGATGTTTTCCGGATACTCCATCAGCACCAATGCGGCCAATATGTTCGGCCCTTACGGCTACTATCCTGATACTAAGGCCACCGGGATCGCTATTGGAAAGAACAAAAATGTAAAAGAGTATTTTGGAAAATTCGTTACAACGTACAAGGATGATTATGCCGTTTCTCTGATCATGGATGGGTCCGATTCCTACAAGGGATCCTCCGGGTACAAAGATCTTTACATCAACCAGGTGATCAAAGCTAAGCAGTCGTACTCCTTCAAGGGAGAAGTCCTCGTGGAAACCGCCAATTCTACGGCCTCCGTTCTGGATCGCATCTATGCACGAGACAGTATCGGAGCTGGTGATACGGCGACGGTAAGCGGGACCGTAACAGATGAAGACGGCAAGCCTGTCGAAGGCGTAAACGTGATCGTAAAAAAAGACGGTAAGTACATGTGTACGACAAAATCCGGATCAGTAAACGGTGCCGAAGTCGATAAACCAAAGACTATCGAACAGCCGATGGTATGGGCGATCACCGACAAAAACGGGAAGTATTCCTTCAAACTGCCGAAGACCACCAACAACTTTGACAAAGAAGGTACTTACAAATATAAGTTAAAGCTGGAAGCAGCCGGGTACACATCCCAGACTACGGATGAATTTACACTCGACAGCGATAAAACACAAAACTTTACCATCATGACGGGAGCTCCTGTCAAATTAAGTGCCAAGGATCAGAATGGCAAAGCCATTCCGTTCCGGGTAGAGATCTCAGGTGTGACCTATGAAAATAAATGCGCCGGGATCAGTACATATTTCAGTAATTCCGCAGACAAAAAAACGGATATAGAATTTAACCTGACCCAGGCAGAGAACGTGACCTTTACTGCTTCCTACGGGAAGAATTTTGAATCGAAGGCAGTTCCTCATAAAACAAATGTAACGGCGAAGGGCGTTGAATACGAATTTATGATCCACGAGATCGTTGATCCGAAAGAATCCGGATGGGTATCTATGGACAACCATCAGCACTCGGACTACGGCGATGGAGCAACGACTCCGAAGGATCTGTTCAACGCACAGATCGCCGCAAAGCTCCATTACAACCTCGTTTCGGACCATGATACGCGAATCAATAATATTCCGATGAAAAAGTTCTCCGACCAGATCGGAAGACCATACATCTCCAATATGGAAGTCTCTCCGGGATGGGGACACTGGGGCGTTCTCAACGTTGATTTCAGCGAAAAGGAAACAGGCAACATAGTCAACGCTTCTACCGCAACGCCTCCTGAGATCATCAAAGCTGGACACGCTGCCAATGCTCTGGTAATCGTGCATCATCCGTATTCCGACTACGGATTCCTGCATAATCAGGACAGTGTCGCAGGCGGACACGCAGACGGCTGGAAAGATTTCGATCTGCTCGAACTGCAGTCGACGATATCATCCGACGGAAAGACACTGGAAGTTCTGGAAGAGCTCACTGCAGAGAACTACAAGAATATCAACCTCGATAAGCTCAGCAGCACTATCGCCAATGCCGGCGTCTCTCAGATGGATGCCAAAGCACTTGTATCCGCATTCGCATTCTGGAATGCCGGAGAAAAGAAATATCTGAGTGCCGGTTCCGACCAGCATCAGGCGACAAATACAGCACTGTATCCAGGTATCATCCGACAGTACGCGAAAGTTGGAAAGGACAGCAAGGGAGCCGCTAAAGCAGATTCGAATGCATACCTTGCAGCACTGAAAGATGGTCGTTCCTATGTTACCATGGGTCCGCTTTTCTTCACTTATGACGGAGAATCGTTCGGCGACACTGTTTCCACAGGTAAAAAAGCGCTGAAAATCGACGCTCAGGCAGTCAACGGTCTGGAAAAAGTCGTACTTTATCGAAACGGCGTAAAAGTAGAAACAAAGAATCTGAAAGGATCCTCAGACAAACAGACGCTGGAATTCATGATCGACTCTACGAATGACACGAAGTGGTACAGCTACGTTGCCATCGACAGCACCGGGAACTATGCAGTATCCAACCCGATCTGGGTGAGCGCCGAAGGCGGAACGCCAGAACCGGGCGGCGATTCTACCAAACCTGGCGGTCAGGGATCTATGGACAACGGCTCTGCTGACAAAGCCAAATCAAAGGGCTCCAATACCGGAGACAATACGCACCTGCTTCTGCTGATCCTTCTTATGACAGCCGCAACTACCGGTGCAACGATCATGGTTATCCATAAAAAAAGACATAACGGATAACTGACAACTTCATCATAAAATATGACTGGAGATCCGATTTTCGGATCTCCAGTTTTTATGCGAACCTGCAGTTCATCCACCGAACTGCAGCCATTATTCGCCCACAAAACTCCCGAAATCATTGTAATCCCCTGTCATTTCATGGTATAATCATTATGTATCTTTCTGCACAGGCAGAATAACCGGCAAACCCGCGTCCGCGGACTGTTTCGGGAAATCCCGGCAGCACCCCGGCGATAGATAATAAAAGGAGAGTATTATGGAAAACACACAAAGCTACACAAGTTCCCTTTCTGAACGGTATCCGAGCAAAGAGATGAAATACCTCTTTTCCCCGGAAATGAAATTCAGGACCTGGAGAAAACTCTGGATCGCACTGGCAGAAACGGAACAGGAGCTGGGCCTTCCCATCACTGACGAGCAGATCGCAGAACTGAAGGCCGCCGCCGATGATATCAACTACGACGAAGCCAAAGAACGCGAGAAGATCGTTCGCCACGACGTCATGTCCCACGTATACGCTTACGGACTGCAGTGCCCGAAAGCCAAAGGGATCATTCACCTGGGCGCGACCTCCTGCTATGTTGGCGATAACACGGACCTGATCATCATGACAGAAGCTCTGAAACTGATCCGTAAGAAACTCATAAACGTCATTTCCAATCTGGCAAACTTTGCAGAGGAACATAAAGCACAGCCGACTCTGGGATTTACCCACTTCCAGCCGGCACAGCCTACGACAGTCGGCAAACGTGCCACGCTGTGGCTGCAGGATCTCCTGATGGATCTTGAAGACCTGGATCACATCCTGGATTCCATGAAGCTGCTGGGATCCAAAGGAACTACCGGCACACAGGCCAGCTTCCTGGAACTCTTTGACGGAGATCTCTCCAAGGTACATCAGATCGACGGCAAGATCGCCGAAAAAATGGGATTCGACGGCTGCTATCCGGTCTCCGGACAGACGTATTCCAGAAAAGTGGATTCCCGCGTGCTGAACATTCTCTCCGGCATCGCACAGAGTGCCCACAAATTCAGCAATGACATCCGTCTGCTGCAGCACTTAAAAGAAATCGAAGAACCTTTTGAGAAGAACCAGATCGGATCTTCCGCTATGGCATATAAGAGAAATCCGATGCGTTCCGAACGTATCGCGGCGCTTTCCAACTTCGTGATTTCCGGCGTGCTCAACCCGGCAATCACGGCATCTACCCAGTGGTTTGAACGGACACTGGACGACTCGGCCAACAAGCGTCTGAGCGTATCCGAAAGTTTCCTGGCCACCGATGGCATCCTGGAACTTTATATGAACATCACTTCCGGACTTGTCGTTTATCCGAAGGTGATCCATGCCCGCCTCATGAGCGAGCTGCCGTTCATGGCAACGGAAAACATCATGATGGATGCTGTAAAAGAAGGCGGCGACCGTCAGGTCCTCCACGAAAAGATCCGCCAGCACTCCATGGCAGCCGGCAAACGCGTCAAAGAAGAAGGTGCAGAAAACGATCTGCTCGACCGGATCGCTGCAGACCCTGAATTCCACACGACCAAGGAAAAGCTGCTGGCGATCATGAAGCCGGAAAACTTCACAGGCTGTGCCGAAAGCCAGACGGAAGAATTCCTCAAAAGCTGCGTGCAGCCGGTTCTGGACGCTAACAGGGAAGCGCTCGGCATGACGGCTGACATCAACGTATAAGAAACATATATCTCACAGATTAACATACAGAAAGGAGAGTGCTGATCCTCCTGCAAAAGCCCTGCCGGGCAAACTTTGCAGAAAGCACAAAGGCATCAGCGCAACATTTCACACATGGTCAAAGCTATCGTAGGCGCCAACTGGGGCGATGAAGGAAAAGGGAAGATCACGGATATGCTTTCTCAGGAAGCCGACATCATCGTTCGGTTCCAGGGAGGAAGCAATGCCGGTCACACCATCAAGAACAACTATGGCAAATTCGCCCTTCATATGCTGCCGTCCGGCGTATTTTACAATCATACAACAAGCATCTTGGGAAACGGTGTTGCTCTCAACATCCCGTATATGTTCCGGGAGATCAATGACATCGTCAGCAAGGGCGTTCCTATGCCGAAGATCCTGGTTTCCGACAGAGCTCAGATCCTGATGCCGTATCACATCCTCTTCGATGAATGCGAAGAAGAACGTCTGGCAGGCAAGGCATTCGGTTCCACCAAATCCGGGATCGCGCCTTTCTATTCCGACAAATACGCTAAGATCGGATTCCAGGTACAGGAGCTTTTCCTGGACGAAGCAGAACTCCGCGACAAAGTGGAGCGTGTCTGCGTGCAGAAAAACATTCTGCTGAAGCACCTTTACAACAAACCCGAACTTGATCCGGACGATATCATGAAAACGCTGAAGGAATACAAGGAAATGGTCGCTCCTTACGTTTGCGATGTTTCCGAATTTCTCCACGAAGCTCTGGCAGAAGGCAAGGAGATCCTGCTGGAAGGACAGCTGGGAGCGTTAAAAGACCCGGATCACGGAATCTACCCAATGGTTACGTCTTCTTCCACTCTGGCAGCTTACGGTGCCATCGGAGCAGGCGTTCCCCCATATACCATCAAAGATATCATCACAGTCGTAAAAGCTTACTCCAGTGCTGTTGGCGGCGGTGCGTTCGTCAGCGAGATCCTGGACGAAGAAGAAGCGGAAGAACTGCGTAAACGCGGCGGTGACGGCGGTGAATACGGCGCTACGACAGGAAGACCTAGAAGAGTAGGCTGGTTCGATGCTGTCGCCACGAAATACGGCTGCATGACTCAGGGCACGACAGAAGTTGCTTTCACAGTACTGGATCCGCTGGGCTATCTGGATGAGATCCCAGTATGCGTAGGCTACGAGATCGATGGCGAGATCACCACTCGCTTCCCGACCACAGCCAGACTGGAAAAGGCAAAGCCTGTCCTGAAGAAACTGCCGGGATGGAAATGCGACATCACCGGCATCCGTGAATTTGATAGACTTCCTGCTGAGGCTCAAAACTATGTAAACGAGATCGAAAAGCTCATCGGCTTCCCGATCACTTACGTATCTAACGGTCCCGGCAGAGAGGATATTATTAAGAGAACGCCGCAGCTGTAAAGCGCGGCGGCATCTCGCTCCGCGCTTTTCCATGGGATCCCAGAGAAATCCGCGGATTTTTTTCATACTGTAAAGTGATCAAAATGGAGGTGTATCATGGCAGTACTTATTAAAAACGGAACCATCGTAACGGCAGAAGGCGAACGCAAGGCAGATATTTATGCTGAAGGCGAAAGCATTACCGCTATCGGCGAAGGACTGCAGCCAAAGGAAGGTGATGAAGTCATTGATGCAGAGGGTAAATACGTTTTACCTGGCGGAGTTGACCAGCACGTGCACTTTTCCTTCTCCTACAAGGGAAGCAAGACCCGTGGATTCGAAACATCCAACGCTGCTGCTGTTGGCGGTACGACAACTCTTATTGAGTTCGTAAACCAGGAACAGGGCCGAGGTCTGGTAGAAACCCTGGATGATTATCGTAAAAACGATGCAGAAGGTATTGCAATGGTGGACTATGCATTCCACAGCGTAATGACTGATCCGAGAGATGAAGTAATTGAAGAGATTCCGAAGCTGGCAGAGGCAGGCTATCCGACGATGAAGCTGTTCATGGCGTACAAGGGACAGTTCTTCCACGCTGATGACGACGCCATTCTGAAAGCTTTGCAGAAAGGAAAAGAGGCCGGCGTGACCATCATGGTCCATGCAGAAAATGCCGACATGATCGATGTTCTGACGAATCAGCTGATCGCAGAAGGCAAAACAGCGCCTTATTATCACGCAGTCAGCCGTCCGCCTGTAGTCGAAGCCGAAGCAACAAGACGTGCTATCTACCTGGCTGAACTGGCAGACGCTCCGCTCTACGTCGTACACGTTACCTGCAAGGAAGCTTTGGAAGAACTCAAGGCCGCTTACAGCCGCGGACAGAGAGTCTTCGGAGAAACCTGTGCACACTATCTGGTACTGGATGAATCTGATCTGGCCAAGCCTGGCTACGAAGGTGCAAAATACGTTTGCTCCCCTGCCCTGCGTACCGAAGAACACCGTGACGCTCTGTGGGAAGCTGTTGATCGCAAATGGCTCAACGCAATCAGTTCCGACCACTGCGGATTCGACTATGCAGAGCAGAAGCATCTGGGCTACGGCGAAGGAAAATCCTTTGCAGATATCCCTAACGGAGCACCAAGCCTGCAGAATCGCCTGAACATCCTGTGGACTTACGGCGTATGTGAAGGAAAACTTTCTCCTAGCAGACTGGTAGACCTGTACGCAACGACTCCGGCCAAGGTAAACGGTCTTGAGAACAAGGGACAGCTGGCAGTAGGATTCGATGCTGATATCGTTATCTTCGATCCTGCATACGAAGGCACTATAAGCTATAAAACAAATCTGGAAGGTGTAGACTACAGCCCGTTTGAAGGATTTGCACAGAAAGGCCGTCCTGAAACCGTATTCCTGCGCGGACAGAAAATCGTAGAGGATGCCAAGTACATAGGCCATAAAGGTCAGGGCAAGTTCGTTCCTGGAAAGCCGTTCGGCGCATCCTACGAATGGTAGAAACGGCGGACTTTTATGACACTACAGACTAACGAAAAACGACTTCTTGACAACCTGCACACCCTGCGAACTTTCACCGACACCCCGCAGGACGGCGTGACCCGGTTTTCCTACGGTACGCAGGATGCCAGAGCTAGAGAATACATCATAAAACGAGCAGAAAACTGCGGCTGCAGCGTATCCATCGATGCGCTGCAGAACATCCGCATTGGACTTCCCACCAACAAACCGGGACGTAAAACCGTCTTGTCCGGCTCCCATATCGACACCGTGCGAAACGGCGGCTGGCTGGATGGTATCTACGGCGTCTGCGGTGCGCTGGAAGTCCTGGAGACCCTGGCAGAAAATCCAGATTCACTGAAGGATACATCCTTCAACTATGAGCTGGTGATCTTTGCAGAAGAAGAAGGCTCCGGCTTTGGTTCTACCATGACCGGCAGCAAATTCATCACCGGGACCTACGCAGAAGCCGATCTGGACAAACTTGTCAGCGATACCGGCATGAGCCTCCGGCAGACTCTGCAAAGCCTCTCGCCATACGGGCCGGATGGCAAAACGATCGTCTACAACACAGGCGGTTTGTCTCAGGAAGCACTGCAAAACGTTCGCTGGGATTTTGATCAGGTCCAGACTATGCTGGAGCTTCACATCGAACAGGGCCCTGTGCTGGACAGAGAAGGCCTGAGCCTCGGGATCGTGGATTCCATCTTCGGCATGCGGGTCATCGAGGTGACACTTACCGGCGTGGGAAATCACGCGGGAGCTACTCCGATGACAGAACGGTACGATGCTCTGTGCACTGCAGCAGAATGCATCCTGGCGGCGGAAGCCCATGTCAAAACCGACGATGACAAGCGAACAGTCGTTACCTGCGGCAAAATGGACATCGAGCCAAACTGCTCTAACGTTATCCCGGAAACGGTGAGATTCTCTCTGGAAGTCCGTGATAAGGATGAAACGAAAATCGATCGCTTTATGAATGAGATCATCGATCTTATCGTTGCGATCGCAGAAAAGCGTCAGGTGAACTGCGAGATCAAAGAACATTCCAAATCAAGTCCGCTCCATCTGACCGACCGTTTGATCGATGCGATGTCAAAGCATGCAGCCGCACTTGATCTGCCATACAAAGTCATGGACAGCGGTGCCGTGCATGATGCCTGCATGATCGCAAAATATGCACAGACAGGTATGATTTTCGTTCCAAGCATCAACGGACGAAGCCATGTGCCGGAAGAAAATACAAACGATGCAGATATCGCGGCCGGTGTTCAGTTCCTGCTGGATACCGTGCTTCATGAACTGCATGAAGTAAAATAAGAAGAAAAATAATCGGATTTACACAATCATAAAGGAGGTGCCCTCGAACTTGTACAAAGATGCCTTACGCGCAGCCTGGGCTGAGATCAATATTACTAATCTGGACTTTAATATCAAGCAAATCAAGGAGAAGGTCGGATCCGGTGTCAAGATCACCGGTGTGGTGAAAGCGGATGCTTACGGCCATGGATCGGTGCGCGTCGCAACCGTTTTGCGAGCCAACGGAATCGAATCCTTTGCAGTAGCCACCCTTTCGGAAGCGGTGCGCCTGCGAAAAGCCGGATTCCTGCTGGAGGAGATCATGGTTCTCTCTCCGATCCCGGAACCTTATATCGACACCATCATCGAGCACCGACTGTCACCTGTAGTCTGCGATTACAAAAATGCGGAGGCTATATCCAAGGCTGCAGCCGCAGCCGGCATCATCATAAAGGGCTATATCGCGGTAGACACCGGTATGGGCCGGATCGGCTACAGCGACGACGTTACGTCTGTAGAAGATGTGAAGATGATCGCCGGGCTTTCCAATTTCAAGATCAACGGACTGTTTTCCCATTTCGCTACAGCAGATGCCGCTGATAAAACGTATGCGACGGTACAGGAGCAGCGTTACATGAGCTTCTACAAGCAGCTGCTGAAAGAAGGGATCGAGATCCCGCTCAGAACTTTGGGAAACAGTGCGGCCGTCATGGAAATCAACTCGGCTTACTATGATATGGTGCGCCCCGGCGTTATTCTCTACGGTCTATATCCTTCTGACGAAGTGGATCGGTCGCAGCTGGCTCTGCGCCCTGCAATGTCCATCAAGGCCAATATCATTCATTTGAAAAAGGTCCCTGCAGGCAACAGCATCAGCTACGGACGCAAGTTCACGACTCAGAGAGACAGCTTGATCGCTACCATCCCGGTAGGCTATGCCGATGGTCTTCCTCGACCTTATTCTGCAAAGGGCAAGGTCATCGTCAACGGAGTTTACGCGCCGATCGCCGGCACGATCTGTATGGATATGTGCATGATCGATGTGACCCACGTCCCATATGTGCGTCTCGGTGACGAAGTGACCATCATGGGCAAAGACGGCATCTACGAGATCACAGCGGACGATATCGCCCGCGAAACCGGCACCATCAACTATGAAGTGGTCTGCGGCTTCGGTCAAAGGCTTCCGAAGGTGTATGTGTATTAAATGTAAAAGAGGGAGCGTCCACAGACGCTCCCCTTTTGCGAGATTTCACTTGACCCTGAAAGTTCTTGTGCTATAATAAAATCAAGAGGAAACCGTAAACTGGTTAGCCTAAATAGCGGAGTGACCGTCCTTCAGGCTGCAAACCTAACAATGAAAGGCGGTCATTTTATCTCCCGTACTATTTTGTACAGGATCAGCAGATAAACTACACCGAAAATGTAATCCATCATGCACACCACCTCCTTCGAGGCTAATCCCAATGGATCCCCTTTTCAGGTGTGGCTAACCGCTTTCGTTTGCTCCTCTTGATTGGCTTATTGTATCATCTTTGTAAGTATTTGTAAATATTTTTTCTTTAATTTATTTCCATATTTTTCTTTTGAATGCTCTTTTTATGATCTCTCCTCATAAAAATCTGTCTTCCAAAGGTGATTGCCATTGCAATGATTCCCACATATCCTGAAATACCATAGATTTTATTAACCAGGACTGTAAATGGAAGTACACTTAAAACTACTGCCAACACCACTAAAGCAACAGTCGTCAAATTGAACTTCCTGGTGCGATCCGCTCCGACTTTATGTGCCAGCATCCATAAAAGCGGCATTGCTGTAGAGAATATCCCCAAAAGAACAATTACAACAAAAATGCCTGCCAACACTGGACTGATCCGTTCTGCCAGTATCAAAGATGGGATTTGTGAATTGTGTATCATACTGATGTTGAGAAGCTGCGCCACTAATATAATGATGATAGCGCACACCTGAAACACTGCACCTGCAGCACCTCCGACCATACCACTTTGCAACGAGGTTCTACTGGTAGAACCAAGTTGTGTCATAAACGGAATAATCATAAAAGCCATAAACCCTGCATATAAAAATCCAGAAATCAGCCAGCTGTCACTAGTTGACGGAACCTCTACCCGAGCCAGATTTCCCTGAACAGCTACGATCTGACTGCTATCTCTAGCGATGGTGATCACTCCAATAGCGAGGGCACAAATAATGATGACCGGCCCGATAAAGCTGAGAACATCGACTAGTTTATTCAATCCCATCAATGCAACAATGAGACACGCAGCGGACATAATCAAACGACCAGCAATATTGGGGATTCCAAGATACTGCTCCATTGAAGCACCTGCTCCTCCTATCATAACCACATAAATACCAAAAATCACAAAGCTTCCAAATCCGTTCATGATTCCTCCAATGTGTTTACCGCAATAATGATCCCATATAGCAATATCATTATCCAGATGATGTCGCTGTCCATCACGCATCATTACCATTCCCATCCATACATAAAGCACTAATGTAATCAATGCAGCTCCAATACCAGCCCATCCATGTGAAGTAAAAAACTGCATGATTTCCTGCCCCGTTGCAAACCCTGATCCTATACAAAATGCAGCATATGCGCCACCAATCTTTAAAACATCTTTCCAGGCAAGGCTCTCGTTTTTCATTTGATTGTTCCTCCTATTTTGCTTTTAATTCAGATTCGCATTCTGTATTCTGTATGTTGCATACATACTAGTCAAAAAAATTTTTCCCTTCATTCTACATAATTTATAATCAAATCTCCGGGACTACAAGCGCATCACCGTAGTCCCGGATTTAATCTTATCTATTACAGCCCTCTCTGAATCGTTCTTTCAATGATGTTGTTCTGGATCTCCTCACTCAAATCAACAAAGTATGCAGAATATCCAGCTACACGCACTAAAATATTGCGATGATCATCCGGATTTTTCTGTGCTGCACGCAACGTCTCATCATCTAGCACATTAATCTGTATATGAAAACCGTTCTGTGCAAAATGTGCACGAAATACACTTTCAATAATATCAATTCCCTTTTCTCCTGCTACAACTGCTGGATCAAATCTCTGGTTCAACAGAAGTCCGCTCTGCGGCACCAGTTCATCACAACATGCTAGAGAATTTACCACAGCTGTTGGACCATTTACATCCATACCTACCATTGGGGAGGCATTGTCAGCCAGAGGTGTTCCAGCCATTCTGCCATCTGGAGTAGCACCAACATTCTTACCCATCTCCACATTATAAGCTTGTGTTGCAACCAGTACTGTGTATGGCCCTCCCTGTGCATCGTGGAATCGCTTCATCGAAGTATCCAGTGCATCGATAAGCCAATAAGAATATTTATCCACCTGTTCGATATCATTACCGAACTTCGGCGCTTTGTTCAGTAACAACTGACGCATATTTTCCTTGCCCTCAAAATTGGTATCAAGCAGCCGAACCAATTCTTCCATCGTCAGATAGTTTTTATTAAATACGCATTCTTCCATAGCAGCGAAGGAGTCAATCATATTCGCAATCCCGGCAACACCTACTGCGGAATAGTGATGATCTGATCCTTTCTGCTGCAGAAGCTTGCCTTTCTCCACACAGCCTACAGAGAAGCAGGAACCCATAATAGTAGGAAGCGTGAATGCATGACCTGCTAATGTTCTGTTAGCAAGTGTTACAAACTTTTCCATGAAGAAATCCAGCTGCTTTTCATATGCTCTCATTACGTCATCGATGCTGGTAAAGGAGGACACTTCTCCAGATTCGATTCCGATTTTTTTACCAATAACTGGATCATATCCATTATGCAGCATTACATCGAACACCTTCAGAGGGTTGAAATATCCAGGGTTGCTCTGGAAGTCCGTCTTGCCCAGAACCTGCGGTTCAATACATCCGCAGATACCCCAGTTTCTCGCTTCCTTCAATGTGAAGCCAAGGCTCAGCAAATACGTGATTGCTGCCGTATCATTATAGAATGCCGGGTGACCGCCACTATCTCTTGCAACCTCAATGGCCAGCCGGAATGTCTCTTCATTGATGTTTGAATGGAATCGGAATGTAATACACGGTTCGTCAGTTTGCAAATCTCTCATACAGCGTAAGAATACGTTAGTCAGTTCGTTGCAGGCGTCCTTACCGTTTTCCAGCTGTCCCGCCAACATGATATGCATCCATAACGGGTTTCCCGGGTCAGCTACTGATTCGTTGTAGCAACGAATGTTCCACATTTCTGCTACCTTTAATTTGAATTCATGAATAATGTCTGCAAAGTATTCTTCTGGCTTTCCTTCTGCAGTTTCTTTTTCAAAAAACGGAAGCATATACTGATCATAGCGTCCCAGGTTATGATCTCCTCCGGCAGCTTCCAAAGAAATAGCCAGGTGATTGAACCATACCAGCTGCGTTGCCTGTAGGAATGTTTTCGGAGGATTCTCAGGTACTGTCCTGCAGTTTTCAGCCATTATCAGCAGTTCTTCTTTTCTCTTCGGATCGATGCATTCCGCAGCCTGTTTATTTGCCAAATCTGCATACCGGTGTGCGAATTTGATTACTGCCTCCATCGCAATAATCATTGCTTTCCACGCAATCTGCTGTTCCATGTCATAAACGTCATTCACCTGATGTTCGGCCAGCTTCTCTTTACACTCGTCAATATAATATCTGTAACCCCGTTTGATCAGATTATCATAGTCTGGCGAGTGGTTCATGGTAGACTGGTTTGAAATTCCATGTGTGAAGATACCAACATCCAGCATTGGCTTCATATCCTCATCTACCAGAGTTGCTGCAAAGTCTCCAAAAGTCTGCCCCTTCCAGGTTTCTACGATTTGACGCAGTTCTTCTTTTTCCTCTTCTGAACGAAACGCCAGATTATCAGAAGGTCTCTTATCCAGCGTGTCAAAATCATCATACAACCACTTCGTTACATCCGGATGCATGACAACGGCTTCCCAGCATCCACCTTGATGTCCTGCGATCTGTGAGTCTTCATCAATAAAAATCTCTCGGTTTTCCAGGTAATAATCAAATGCCTTGGCTCTTCTCAAAATGTAGTTATCCATTGAAGGTCTGCTGTAAAACTCTGTAATCAATCTTGCACGATCCAGGTCTATCGTAGGCTGCGTATTACGAACCTTGTCACTAAGTCTTGCGATTCTTTTTGAAATCATTCTATAATCTCCTTCCTGTTCTTCTTCGTATAAAAACAATGCTTACCGTATGGCTTCAAAATACGGTTTGCAATCTTAACCAATGTAATTAGATGCTCTTCAGCAGGAGGTTCTACTCCTGAAAGCTCATATTCTCTACCAAGAGCTTTATATTTGGATTCTCCCAGATTATGATAAGGCAACAACTCATAATTTTCTACATGAGGCAATTCCTTGATAAATTCTGCAACTGCAATGATATTTTCTTCTGAATCATTAAACCCAGGGATCACCGGAGTCCGAATAGTGATCGGAATGCCATGCGTCGTGATCTTTATTAAATTATCCAGTATCTGTTCGTTGCCTGCCCCGGTAAGTTCTTTATGCACGTTTGTATCCATATGTTTTAGATCAAAAAACATCGCATCAATATATGGCAAAGCTTTCTTAAATTCTTCATAATTTCCAGCTCCGCAAGTTTCTATTACCGTATGAATCCGGTTTTTTCTGCAAAGTGCTGCCGCTTCTGCCAAAAGATCCGGCTGTGTCAGCGGTTCTCCTCCAGAAAACGTGACACCGCCACCTTTTTGCATGTAAAAGAATCTGTCTTTGTTGACTTCTTTAAAAATCTCTTCCGGCGTTATCTCCTGTCCAATCAGTTCCTTAGCCTCTGCATAGCACACCTCTGTACACCGAAAACATTTCATACAACGTTCTCGATTGATTTTCATTTCACCATCCGTTAAAGAAATCGCCCCCTGAGGACAAATTTCCTTACAGGCATCACATGCAATGCATTTGCGAGGGAATTCCATAATTTCCTTTGTATAAAGCTGTGATTCTGGATTTGCACACCATTTGCACCGAAGTGGACAGCCTTTAAAAAATACATTGGTTCGAATACCCTGTCCGTCATGAATGGAGCATTTTTGTATATTAAAAATCATTTTTATTACCTCGTTATTCTTCTTATCTTTTATATATAGCAAAATACATGCCATCTCCAAAACTCCGAATTGCGATCATTTATAGGTTTTTTCATGGATTTCCATCTCTTTTTCACCCTTTTGAAAATCGAAATGTTTATTTTTTTGCACATTATTTCTGGATAATATTGCTTTTATCCTTATATGCAACATTTTTTTAACACTATTTTAGTCTTGTGTAAAAAAAATGTTGCATACGCTCTTCTGTTTCCCTAAAAATGTGTTACACTAAAGAAAAATACTCGCTTAAATAACGTGTCTTCTAGGAGGATCTCCATGGTCGAAAAAGAACATAATTTACTTACCGTCGATAATTGTTTTCTAACTCAGTGCTTAGATTCTGTCGATAATGCTATCTGTATCTATGACGATAAAACACGCCTTGTATATGCGAACAAGGCTTACTGTAATCTGATGAACATTGAAGATCGTGAAGCCATGATCGGCAAAACTGTTCTTGAGATCATGAAACACTCTAAAATAAAGATCCAAGCAACACAAACGGCTTCATCTCGTTTAAAAATGATGGATGTTATCAAAACCGGGAAAAAAGCGTTGAACTGGGAAATCAGCGTTGAGTCAGAACAGTCTCCCTCCGATGCACTTTTTATTGTAAACAATATCTATCCGGTAAAAGATACAATCGGTAAAGTTCGTAATCTGATAGAAATCGCATCTTCCAACAGCTTTAACTTAAACCAGACTAAAAAGCTAATGGGTCTTACGGCAGATTATAATTTCGACTCCATTCTAGGCGAAAGCATCCCCATGAAATCCGCCAAAGATACCGCCATGCGCTATGCTTCCAGTAATTTCGATATCTTGATCACTGGCGAAAGCGGAGTTGGGAAAGAACTGTTTGCACAGGCAGTGCATAATCAGAGTCCAAGACGGGATGGCCCTTTTGTTGCCATCAATTGTGCTTCACTTCCAGACAATCTGATCGAAAGTGAACTTTTTGGATATGTAAAAGGTGCTTTTACTGGAGCTGATCAAAACGGGCAGGCGGGAAAATTCGAACTGGCTGACGGAGGGACCTTATTTTTAGATGAAATTGGAGAAATGCCGCTTGCAATGCAGTCTAAGCTTCTGCGAGTTTTGGAAATGCGTCAGATTACCAGGCTCGGAAGTGCAAAACAAACCCGGATCGATGTCCGTGTCATCGCTGCTAGTAATCGAGATCTTGCGAAGATGATCCAAGAAGGAAAATTCAGAGAGGATCTTTACTATCGTCTTCAAGTTTTAAACCTTCATATTCCACCGCTTCGAGAACGAAGAGAAGATATTCCTCTTCTCACCAGCTTCTTTCTAAAAGAAATATGTCACGGCTCTCAGGCGCAGCATACGAAACTGTCTGCAGAAGCTCGTCGCAAGCTTCTACATTACAACTGGCCCGGCAACATTCGAGAGCTACGTAATGTAATTTATCGAGTTTCTGTTTTGTCTGAAGATGGGGTCATTTCTGGCGACGTAGTAGAAAATGCTATCCAAAGCAACGGAAGTCCACTGCGGGAAAATCAGGAAATCACTGCTCAAAGCCGTATCAAAACGATACAAACTCAGATCCATGACTCCTATCGCGACCTTGTAAATGAAGCCCTTGCCAGTACAGGTGGCAATAAAAAAGAAGCTGCCCAGCTTCTTGGCGTAACTCGCCAGACCATTTACCGCATGATCGATAAATATTGTAAATGATTTCTTATCGCAATGCGGAAAAAGGGGCGCTACAAACCGGATTCTTTACCTCGGTCATCAACGCCCCATTTTCCCTTGCTCTGATTATTTATGAGAAACAAAAGTTATTTTTTATTCTGAAAAGCTTCCAGTCCGCTTCGAATCAGCCGCACACCTTTAACCAGATCTTCCTTCTGAAGCACATAAGCAATTCGCAATTCATCTTTGCCCAATCCTGTCGTTTTATAGAAACCCTCTTCTGGAGCAAACATAACAGTTTCATTCTCTACTCGATATTCCTTCAGCAAGAATGTAAGAAAAGCTTCCATATCATCCACCGGAAGTTTCACCGTCATATAAAATGCTCCGCCTGGCTTGTTGCAGAACGCACCAGGAATTTTCATTACTTCTTCATATACAGCATCTCTGCGTCCCTCATATTCTGCTTTCACATCTTCATAATAACCCGGGCCCAATCGATATAATGCTGCAGCCCCTACTTGATCCAGCGTGGAAACACAAAGCCTGCTTTGAGCGATCTTCATTACAGCATTTTGCAGCTCTTCATTCTTTGTAACAAGACATCCGATCCGAGCCCCACATGCGGAAAACCTCTTGGAAACAGAATCGACAATTACTACGCGTTCTGCCGCTTCTTCAAAATTTCCAAAAGAGATCGCAGTTCTTCCATCATATGCAAACTCTCGATACACTTCATCTGCAATGATCCACAGATCATGCTCCTTTGCAATATCTACGATCAGCTGCATATCTTTTTTCGAAAGCACTGTTCCCGTTGGATTTCCTGGATTGATACAGCAGATTGCTCTCGTATTTGATGTGATCGCCTGTTCGATTTTTTCTCTATCTGCATAGTTGTAGCTGTTCTCTGCGGACGTCGTGATCGGCACCAGTTTGCCACAGGCAGCCTTTACAAAAGAATCGTAGTTGGTATAAAAAGGCTCTGCCATCAACACTTCATCCCCCGGATCAAGGATAGAAGTAAAAAGAATGGTCAATGCTTCCGAGCCGCCTGCCGTTACCAGGATATCGCTTCTCTCATAAGAAATATCATATTTTTTAAAATAGTCAATAATAGCGTCCTGTAAGGCTGTAATGCCACCGGACTCTGCGTAAGCAATGACTTCCTTGTCAAAACCTTTGATTGCCTCCATGAAGCAGCCAGGGGTCTTGACATCAGGCTGTCCAATATTTAAATGATATACCTTAACTCCCTGCGCTTCCGCTTCAATAGCCATACCGTTGAATTTACGGATCGGCGAAAACTGCATTGCATTTGCTCTATTTGATATTTTCATTTCATCCTCCGCTATACATCTATTTCAGCCTGCTAGCTTACACCACGATCTTCTCTAGGCGCTGCCCGAAACCACAGGTGATTTCATATGGAATCGTCAAAGCCTGATCACCGATATCATCCGCTGTAACAGACAGTTTTCCTTCTTTTCCCATAACGATCACCGTATCCCCTAGCTTTACATCGGGAATATCGGTTACATCAATCATACATTGATCCATGCATACATTTCCGACAATCGGAGCATAATATCCATTTACGATCACGCGTCCTTTGTTGGAACAAAGTCGAGGCAACCCGTCTGCATATCCGACAGGAAGTGTTGCGATCCGTCTGGCACTTGGAGCCTTGTAGGTTCTTCCATATCCTATACTGACTCCTGCCTCTACCGTTTTTAAATAAATAACCTTCGCCTTTACAGTCATAACCGGCTTGAGATCCAGCCTCCTTCGATCCACTTCCTTTGACGGATAGATCCCATATAAAATAATTCCTGGTCTGACGTAATCATAATGGGTTCCTGGCATTTCCATAATGGCAGCACTGTTAGCAAGAATCCTGTTTTTCACAGCAACGCCACTTTTCGTGATCTCAGCATAAAAATCATCATATTTTTTATGCTGTTCTTCTGCATAACCTTTGTCTTCTGCATCTGCAGTTGCAAAATGAGAAAACAAACCAAAAATTTCCAGGCATTTCAATGAGCAAATTTTTTTGATTTCCACCAAAGTAGATTCGTCACAATGCGTATATCCAATACGTCCCATACCAGTATCGATAGCAATCATACAATTCGCCGTTTTCCCGATCTTTGCAGCTGCTTCTGAGAGCTTTTTCGCAAAAGAAAGTTCACAGACTACGCTGATAATATCGTACTTTAAGATATCTGCAATACTTTCTTCTGGCGCAATGCCGAGTACGATCATCTGCTGGCTGGAAAAGCCGGCTTCTCGTAACTGGATTGCTTCCGGGATCGTAGCCACTGCAAATGTATCTACTCCCTGCTCGTCCAAAGCTTTTGCATAATTCACCGCACCGTGACCGTAGGCATCAGCCTTTATAACGCCCACCAATTTCGAATGTCCAGCTTTTGCTTGGATTTGCTTAATATTATATTTTATGTTTGCTACACTGATTTCTATCCATGCGTCTCTATTGTTCATCGTTCTTACCTATTTTTGAATTCGGCCGGCCTTTTCTCGACAAATGCCGTCATTCCCTCTACTCTGTCCGCCGATACAAATGTGCTCGTATAAGCCTCCGCTTCAAATTGTACACCGATTTTCAGGTCACAGTTTATGCCATTATTTATTGCAACTTTGGCCATTTTAATGGAAATCGGTGCCTTGGACATAATTGTCCTCGCCAGTTTTTCTGCAGTTTCCATCAGAAACTCCGCTGGGACAACTTCATCTACCAGTCCAATCCTATAGGCTTCTTCCGCATCGATCATCTCAGCACTGTAGATGAGTTTTTTCGCCATACCTTTTCCTACAAGTCGAGGCAATCTCTGTGTTCCACCATACCCGGGAATGATTCCTAAATTCACTTCCGGCTGCCCGAATTTAGCTTTTTCAGAAGCTATGCGGATGTCGCACGCCATGCTTAACTCATTGCCGCCGCCCAGTGCAAACCCGTTGATTGCTGCAATCACAGGCTTTGTAATAGATTCGATACGTTCCATCACCTGCTGCCCCTGAATAGTCATATCTCGCCCTTCTGGGCCCGAAAGCTTCGCCATCTGACCAATATCTGCACCAGCGATAAACGCTCGTCCCTTGCCTGTGATGATCGCGATTTTTACTTCCTCATCCTGATCGATTGCACAAAATACATGATCCAGCTCTGTTAAAACTTCTGTATTTAATGCATTCAAAGCCCTTTCTCTGTTCATGGTAACATAACCGATGCCATCTCTTTTTTCAAAAATGATGTTCTTATATTCCATGAAATCCTCCTTTTCTAAACCCCTTTTTGGATTGTTCTTTCAATGATATTGTTCTGAATTTCTTCACTTAGGTCAACAAAATATGCGGAATATCCTGCTACACGCACCAGAATATTTCGGTATTCATCTGGGTTCTTCTGTGCAGCTCGCAGCGTCTCGTCATCCAGCACGTTGATCTGGATGTGGAATCCATTCTGTGCAAAGTGTGCCCTAAACACGCTCTCGATGATATCCAGACCCTTTTCTCCTGCAACGACAGCCGGATCGAATCTCTGGTTGAGAAGCATTCCACTCTGTGGCACCAACTCATCACAGCATGCCAATGAATTTACAACAGCAGTCGGTCCATTCACGTCCATCCCTGCCATCGGAGAAGCGTTGTCAGCCAGCGGCGTTCCTGCCAGTCTTCCATCTGGCGTCGCACCTGTTAATTTACCCAGTTCCACATTATAAGCCTGTGTTGCAATAACCAGCGTATACGGTCCACCATCAGCATCTCTGTACTGTTTTACGCTTTCATTCAGCAGATCTACCAACCAGTAAGAATATTTATCTACTTCTTCAATATCATTGCCAAATTTCGGAGCTTTGTTCAGCAGCATTTGCCGCATGTTTTCCTTGCCTTCAAAATTAGTGTCCAGCAGATGAACCAGTTCTTCCATCGTCAAAAGACCTTGTTTGAAAACGCATTCATCCATAGCAGCGAACGAGTCTACCATATTTGCCAGACTTGTTACTGCAACTGCGGAATAATGGTGATCAGATCCCTTCTGCTGCAGCAGTTTTCCCTTTTCTACGCATCCCACAGCAAAGCAGGAACCCATCAGCGTTGGCAATGTATAGGCATGCCATCCCAGTGTTCGGGAATACATATCAAGAAATTTTCCCAGCATATAATCCTGCTGCTTTTCATATGCCGCCATAACATCGTCAATGCTCTTGAATGTTGCCGGATCTCCGCTCTCAATTCCAACTTTCTTATTTGTAGTTGGATCGTACCCATTGTGCAGCATAACATCCAGGATCTTGATCGGGTTAAAGTATCCTACATTGCTCTGGAAATCGGTTTTTCCCAGAACCTGAGGTTCGATACAGCCGCAGATTCCCCAGTTTCTTGCTTCCTTAAGCGTAAATCCAAGCCCTAGCAGATATGTAATCGCCGTCGTATCATTATAAAATGCCGGATGACCACCGCTGTCTCTTGCGACTTCAATGGCCAGACGGAACGTTTCTTCATCTACATTTGGATGGAATCGGAAGCTGATACACGGTTCGTTTGTTTGCAAGTCTCTCATGCAGCGCAGGAACACTCTAGTCAGTTCATTACAGGCGTCCTTGCCATTTTCCAGCTGTCCGCCCAAGATCACATGCATCCATAACGGACATCCCGGATCTGCTTCCGATTCACGATTACAGCGGACATTCCACATCTCTGCTACCTTCAGTTTGAATTCATGAATAATGTCTGCAAAGTATTCTTCCTTTTTTCCCTCTGCTACTTCTTTTTCAAAGAATGGCAGCATATACTGGTCATAGCGCCCCAGGTTATGGTCTCCTCCGGCGACTTCAATAGAGATCGCCAGATGATTGAACCATACTAACTGTGTAGCCTGCAGGAATGTTGTCGGAGGATTTTCCGGAACGATTCTGCAGTTTTCAGCCATGGTCAAAAGCTCTTCTTTTCTCTTTGGATCTCTGCATTCCGCTGCCTGCTTTTCTGCAAGATCCGCATAACGATGTGCAAACTTTATAACCGCTTCCATGGTAATGATCATAGCCTGCCATGCGATCCTCTGTTCCATATCATAAACATCGTTGATTTCCAAATCTGACAGCTTTGCTTTACATTCATCAATATAATATCTGTAACCCCTTTTGATTAAATTGTCGTAGTCTGGCGAATGGTTCATTGTAGACTGGTTAGATATTCCATGAGTAAATACACCACAATCTATCAAATCCTGCATATTCTGATCCAGAAGCAACGCACTAAAATCTCCAAACGTTTGGCCTTTCCAGATTTCTACGATTTTCTTCAATTCTTTTTTGTCTTCGGGAGATCGAAACTCCAAATTGTCATTTGCCCTTTGATCCAGTGTATCAATATCATCATACAGCCACTTAGCAACATCTGGATGCATTACAACAGACTGCCAGCGATCCCCCTGGTGTCCAGCAATCTGAGAATCTTCATCGATGAAGATCGATCTGTTCTCTAAATAATAGTCAAAAGCCTTTGCTCTTCTCAAAATGTAGTTGTCCAGAGAAGGCTTGCTGTAAAATTCCGTAATTAGACGGGCGCGATCCATGTCAATCGTCGGTTGCGTATTACGCACCTTGTCACTAAGACGTTTTACTCTTTCGGAAATCATATCATATACTCCTTTCCTTGATCGGATTGATTTATTCCATGTGCATCATGTTTCAAGTTACTAATATAATTACGCAACAACCATGCCAGGTACCGCATTTTTCAAAATCCCACTGTTTTCAACCTTTTAATCACAGTAATTTCTTCTGCTTTCAAGAATTTCCACTCCTTTGTATATTTTTCAAAACAAACCGAAAAGTATTATGTATCTTTTTTAATACACTCTTCGCATAATAGAACCACGTTCTCTTCTGCACCGCTTCTTCTCACTTTAATTGTTTATAATACGTAACACTTTACTCTTTATTGTGTTTCCTCATCTACACATTCTCCGGTATAATACTTTCTTCCTCTATCACTGACATTGAAAAAAGGCTTATTTTCACTCTTTTCAAATTTTCATCCTTATGGCATATTTATTGCGTATAATATGTATATCTGTTAATTGCATTTTGTAAAGAGCAAAGAAAGGAGTTCTGCATATGAAAGCAAAGAGGATGGTGCGCACTATCGAGACACATACTCTCGGACAGCCTACTCGTACAGTCGTCAGTGGATTTAAACATATCCCCGGTAAAACTATGGCTGAAAAGTTTAATTATATGAAAGATAATGAGGACTGGTTTCGAAAATTTCTTTCCTTTGAACCACGAGGCAGCGAAATCATGTCGGGAACTATCATCACAGAACCCTGCACGCCGGGAACGGATGTTGGAATTCTGTACTATGAGGCAAGCGGATGGTTGCCAATGTGTGGACACGATACCATCGGAGTTACAGTAGCACTGATCGAAGCCGGGTTAGTGGATGTAACAGAGCCGATCACTCAGATCAGCCTTGATACTGCTGCCGGTGTTGTTGATGTAGAAGCCAGGGTGATCGATGGCGTCGTAGAAGAAGTCTCCTTCCTCAATGCGCCGGCACTGGTGCTCAATAGAAATATCACGATTAATACAAAGGATTTCGGGCCTCTCACGATGGACATTTCCTGGGGCGGCAATGTATATGCGATCCTTCCGGCAGAAGCGGTTGGTCAAACCATTGAACCATCAAACTGTGGCAAACTCATTAAAATTGCTCAGTCTATTGCAGCCGATATCAACGAACAGGTTGAAATCAAGCATCCAGAACTGGATTTCGTTGATCATGTGACTCATGTGGAATTCTACGGCGATCCCAAAACAGAGGGCGCAGACATTCAAAACTGCGTCGTCGCATTGCCAAAGGTAATCGACCGTTCCCCATGTGGTACTGGAACGTCTGCTAAAGCAGCTCTGCTTTTTGAAGAAGGAAAATTAAAAGTAGGAGAAAGCTTTATCCATGAAAGCGTGATCGGATCTCTTTTCAAGTGCGAAATCGTGGAAGAAACCAAGGTCGCAGGGATCACGGCAATTCGCCCAAGAATCACAGGCAATGCCTGTATAATCGGATATTCCACCTGGATCCTCGATCCGAAAGATCCGTTCCCAGAAGGTTTTTTCCTGGATTATTAAAAAAGAAAATCACATTATAATTTGAAAAAGCAGCCCCTATGATCTGCGTCCATAGAAGACCACTCCTTAATCAATAGATGATGCTTAACAAGGCAACTATAAATCCTAAGACAAACCCTCTCTAAGGATTCTACAATTCTTTGTTAGTTATTTACCTGTTGGATCATACGGGGCTCTTTGTATCATAGAAAGGAATATCAATGATTAAAGTTATTATTACTGCACCGAAAGGCGCTATGGACAGTATGATCGTCGAAGAAGCCTGGAAAAATCCAAAATTAGAAATCATCGGATGCATCGGTAATCCTAAAAAAGATTATATTGGAAAAGATATTGGGGATGTAGTTCCTGGAATCGGTCAAAAGACCGGCGTTTTCGTATACGGAAGTATTGATGAAATCATCGATTCCTGTGATGTTGTCCTGGATTTTTCTACAGTGGAGCTTTCTATGGAAGTCCTTTCCTCCTGCAAAGCACACGGTAAAGCATTGTTCTGTGGCACTACAGGATTCACAGCAGAACAAACGGAAGAAATCATTGCCGCATCGAATTCTATTCCGCTTATCAAAGCAGCCAACACTTCTTACGTCGTTAATGTCATGAAAAAACTTCTCGGAGAAGCTGCGGCCATGCTGGGAAACAAATGCAAAATCGAAATCATCGATCTTCATCCGCAGACTAAACTGGATGCTCCAAGCGGCACCGCACTGGAGCTAGGCGAAGAAATCGCAGGCAGTGCTCCGGACAAAACATTTGAAGATATCACATTTCACTCCGTTCGCGCGGGGAACACACCAAGCTCTCACCGAATTCTTTTCGGCTGCATGGGAGAGATCATGACAATTTCTCACGATGCCTACGACATGCGCTGTTTTGCACTAGGCGCCTGCGATGCTGCCCTTTTCCTGGGAAAACAAAAACCCGGCAACTATACTATGGTCGATGTAATCGAAGACTAATGGAGGTATGCTAATTGAAAACAATGCTGACATCTACTGTTGATGCAATTTACACAGTTGCTGATCTTATGACCGCTGCAGCACTAACCGCACCGAAAACCAGTGGTCAGGATAAAATCGTAACCTTGATTCTGGATGGAGACGAAAAAAAGGAACTATCACAATGCATGATGGAATTTTATGAAAAAGAACTCCATGAAGATTTTGTGAAGCGTGATGCGATTACACTGCACTCCTGTCCCTGCGTCGTTCTGATCGGTGTTCGCAAAGAGCCCTACGGCATGCCGGGCTGCAGTCTCTGCGGGTTTAAAAGTTGCAAAGAATCTGCCGACGCCAATGCAAAATGTGTCTTTAATATCAGCGATTTAGGAATCGCAGCCGGTTCTGCTGCTGCCGTTGCTGCAGATCACCGGATTGATAATAGAATCATGTATTCTGTAGGCATGGGAGCCATTCGCATGGGCTGTTTTCCCAACGATGTAGTCTACGCTTACGGGATCCCACTATCTGCAACCAATAAAAGTGTTTTTTTCGATCGCGACAACGAAGCAATTCTAAACAGCTATTCAGAAAAATAAAAGAAGACGGGTTTACATTTGCCCGTCTTCTTTTATTTTTCTCTGCTGAATACCACCTGTAATGTAATTCCTAACAGTATGATGCACAGGCCTACCACAGAGTACGGCGTAATCTCTTCTCCCAGAAATACATGAGTAAGCCCAAGCGAAACAACAGGCGTTAAATATGCCAGATTCGAAATCAAAGCCGTATTGCCATTTCCTAATGCCACCATCCAAAGCAAATATGCTATTCCGTTAGTAAATAGTCCAAAAATTAAATATCCTGTTCCTGTAAATACCGTGGGGATTGTCAATTCTCCTCTCATCGCCGCTACAGCAAAACACAAAATCGTTGAGCTTGCAAAAGCAAAAAATAGAAGAATCTCTGTATCATAACGCATTTTTTTACTCATTGCAGAGTAAAATCCATAGGAAATTGCAGCGATCACACATGCGATCACACCGCCCAATGTCCCTCCAGACAGTTGACTGATATCACCATTAAGCACCACGATCACAACACCAAGGAACGATAGCAGTATCGCACACCATTTCCCCACATTCAGTTTCTCCTTCAACAAAAATCTTGCCCATATGATGATCATGGCAGGCCAGAGATAATTGATCACAAAGGCTTGCTGTCCAGGCATGACCGAATAGCCAATCTGCAACGCTACCAGATACACAAATACTCCGCTCAATCCGATTCCTGTCATTGCCAGAATATGTTTTACAGGAATTTTTTTGAATCGACGTATCTTCCCATTTCGAATCAAAATTGACAAAAACAACAGTGTTGATGGAATCATGCTCCATGCATTGATATCAAAAGGATCTATCCCATTAAAAAAATATTTTGATATCGTTGGACTTAATGAAAAACAAATAATGGACAGTATTGCAAAAATATAAACACGTGTAGCCTTTTTCATAGCAATTCATCCACTGGCACCATTGCCGTTCCTTTCTCACTTGGAATATTCTTTTGCTTTATGAAACTTCATTCCAATTCCAGAGCAGGCACATACGACTGCTGCCACTATTGTACCATAAATCATAAAATAATAGGGTGCATAAACTAGCGTAGCTACCCCTAAAGCCTGTGCACATACCATCGCATCCGGACACCACGGCACAATAGGAGAAAGCACCACCGATCCATCGGAAATGGAACGAGATAAAACAGCCCGGTCTACTCCAAGTTCATCATATTTTTTCCCAAGTGCATTAACAGAAATTACTGCCGATGACAGAGAATGACTTGTCGCAATATGGCCAAAGATGGTTAAAAATACAGTGCTGATTACCAGCTGCTTTTGAGTTCTTACAGAATTGGCCAGTTTACCAGCTACGATTTCTATGATATGAGTCCGATCCATAGCTCCTCCCATACACAAAGCCATCATAATGACCAGCAAAGTCGATCCCATAGATATCATTCCTCCCCGATCAGCAATCTCCTGTACAAATTCCAAATCAGATTTCACATGAAATCCATTCATCAAGGTATCGAGAGCCTGCTGCACTTCGATCCCCTGATATAGAATTGCCACCAAAACTGCAACAAACATTCCCAGCACAATCGCCGGAAGAGACGGAATTCGCAGCATAATCAATACCAGGATCAGAATCAGGGGCAGGATCGTGACAGGAGAAAAATGAAACGCAGACTCCAATCCATTCGTCAAAGTACTGATCTTTTCGCCATCTAAGCTCAGATCACGATAAGAACACCCTAATATAGAAAAAATCATAAGACTTAACAAAAATGCTGGAACCGTAGTGAACAACATACTTTTACAATGTTTCAAGATCTCCACCTGACAAATACCCGAGGTAAATGCTGCAAATCCAGAAACAGGTGATTGCTTGTCACCCAGATACGCTCCGCAGGCGACCGCAGCAGCAGTTAATGGCAACGAAATACCCATTCCTTCTGCGATCCCTATAAAAGCCACGCCTACCGTACATGTAGACGACATTCCTGAACCTGTGCATAAAGAAACGACACTGCACATGATCAGAGTAAGCGGAAGGAAAATCCCCGGACTGATCATCTTTAAGCCTACACATATAATATACGGAATCGTCCCCGCTGACATGAATGCCCCTATTAATGCTCCAATCAGTGCAATATAGACCAGCACATTAATGACTCCTGCCAGTGTATCCATCATATGCTTTTGTATATCAAGATATGGGATGCCATTTTTTATACCGTATAAAACGATGATCAAAGTTGCCAGCAAAAGAGCGATCGCTGTATCCAGCTGAAAAACTAAAATCCCACCAACCAAAGTCAAAATACATATTCCCAGCACAGCTGATGCACTGACCATCCCTGGGATCCTTTCTCTTTTTATCTTTTTATTTTCCATAATTTGAACCTGTTTTCTGATACTATAACGACTTCAAATTTTCATAAACCCCTTTTTTAGTGCCTGAAGCACCCACGCATAATGAGTGGGTGCTTCAGGTAATAAGGAGATTTTTATGTTGGGTTCTTAGATTTCCCTGATTAGATAAATCCTGTCTTAAGGGTCAGTTAATAACCTAATGTCTTTAGCGTTTCTTTTACAAAATCTACATCCGTCTTAGTTTCTTCTGCCATATAGATCAAATCCGCTTCATCCAGATCTTCTGAAGAATTGATTTTCTTCATTGCTTTTTTAATATAGGAATGGCGTAGATGTGTCAAATCTACATTTTCCACCTGGATCAGACCAGGATCGGAAGGAAGGACCAGATTAACGCCAGGTCGGTCTTCTTCATTCGGATTGCCGAATTTAATATCAATGCCATTATGTCTTGCAAAAGTCATTTGCGGCTGAATGTGTTTTCCCGCTCCTGTATATTCTGTTTCGCTGACTACCAAGATCGCATCTTCCGGCAGTTCCTGTGCCAAAGATAATGCTGCTGCCAGGGAAGTATTTCCAGCAGGACCTCTTTCCAGGCCTTCCAGGACGGCCAACGCCTCTGTAATATACATTACATCACCCTGTTTTACTGTAACATAACGATCCATATAACGAAGTACACGCCCTGCACTTCTCGGTGTATCACAATTGTCTGGATCAGAAGCATGCGGAACACCAAATCCTGTATGCCCTGTTGTACATGACTTTTTGTTAAACTGTGTATCAGATGCCATATGCAATCCTGTTAGATCAATGGAAGCTCCCACAACCTGTGTGTTCTTACATCCAGCCTTGATCAACCCTCTTGCTGTACCTGTAAGCATACCGCCACCTGCATGTGTGCAGACTACCATATCCGGCTCCTTACCCAGCTTTTCACGGCACTGCATTGCGATTTCATAACCAAGAGTTTCTACCCCTGCAATGCCATATGGAGAATACAGGGAAGCGTTGAAATATCCCGTATCTTCCAAAACGGACAATAGCGTGTAGAACAACTCCGGTCCTACTGTCAGCTGAATAACTTCCGCTCCATAAGCCTCACAGGCACGAGCCTTTTCAATGATTTCCGGCTGACCTACTCCCTTAGAGTCGAAACACTCCTGAATAATAATAGATCGCAACCCCTGCATTGCTGCCTGAGAGGCTACTGCAGCACCATAGTTACCGGATGTTGCTGCTACTACGCCTTTATAACCTTGTTTCTTAGCATGAGCCAGTGCACATGCAGCACGCCGTGCCTTGAAGGATCCCGACGGATTTGCCGCTTCATCTTTTGTAAAAATGCGAGCACCATATCCCGGTTTTGCATACTTTCTGGCCAGCGCCGTCAGATTGCGTAATTCCAATAGAGGAGTATTGCCTACGCCAGTCTGCGCCTGTATTCTATTGATTTCTTCAATAGAATAATTAGTAGCTTCCATGAGTGCTTCATAATCAAATCTTACAGAGCCTGATTCGAATTCAGAGTAGTCAAGTCCAAGCGTTTTTTTCATGATCTCATTTGATCTCGCCATAACGGAATCATAGTCTTTTGCTAATGCCATTACTTCTCACCTCCAAACAAAAATTCCTTCAACTGTTTCTCCATCTGAATGATTTCAGGTACGAATTCACCAAAATTATGTTTATAGCAAGGAGCTTCATCTTCCAATAATCCTTTTACCACACGACCTACTGCGGTAACGATCGTTACTTCATCTCCTATCTCTGCAGAATTTTCCTGCAAAGTACCTTTTGTCCATTCGATCAAATCACACTTCTGAGTGTCTTCCGGTATTCTTGCTGTTCTTTCTTCAGCTTTTAACACCACGGTACGTACTTGTACCCAATCGCCTTTTTTAGCCATTTGTGCATCTCCTTTTTATTTGTTCATGGGAAAAGACAAATGATATTATAAAATTTCATCTGCCTTTTCTCCATTTCACCTGTATATTAAATACAAATTTTATTAAGCTTCCTTAATCCCTGCCTGTTGTCGGGTCGTAGGAATCTGGCGGATCAATAAATGGATCAGCCCATTCCATTAACTCCTTATTCGGTCCCCTAACTGCATTTTCGATCCAGGTCCATCCAAAAGTAACAACGGCTGCAGCCAGTACAGCCATTCCCATACCGGAGAACCAGCTGAGATGCAGGATCTGCGACCAGAACAAATAGAATGCAGGTCCTACGAATGAGGACAGAATAACACCCATTCTGGAAACCTTCTTCCACAGCACTCCGCAGAACAGAGGCATAACGATGGAAGAACCAACACCTGTAACGCCAAGATATACGAAAATCTGCAGGAATTCAGGCGGATTGATCAGGTTGAATGCCAGTACGATTAGACCGATTATCAATGTGGAAATCTGGGTAACACGGACTTCCTTCTTCGGCGTGGAGTTCTTGGAGAACTTACCATACAAATCTCCGCCAATAGACTGACCCATTACCAGCAGGATCGAAGTCGCTGTAGACAAAATCGCGGAGAAAAATCCCAGCATAATGATGCAAGCCAGAATGTTCGGGAAAAGTTTTACAGAGACTGCTACTGTCATGTAGTCAGCATCTCCATCTGGAATCAGCACTCTGCCACAGAGACCTACCAGGAACATTGCATTGAATACCAACCCTGTTCCTAAAGACATGAATAAGAACTTACCAATTTTCTTTCTGTTGATATCCGGCAGTGCAATGTATCTTGCAGCAACGTATGGCTGGCTCGACATAATGAAGAATCCAAACAGAGGAATCGTTACAGCACCGATCCAAGATACCGTAACATCACTTTCACTTCCATGTTCCACAATCTGATTAAATGTCGGATGATCCTGTGCCAGACTATCTTCCAGTCCACCGAATCCACCTACTGCACAAATCGCTACGATCACTAACATCGCAGACATAACGACCATGAAACATCCCTGGAAAAAATCTGTCCACGCTACAGAACGTAATCCGCCGATATTAACAAAGAAAATACAGATAATCAGCATAACAATAAGTCCTGCATTAAATGGAATACCCGTGTACATATTTAACAGTACAGCACATCCTTTAAACTGAGAAACCAGCATAAACAGATAACACAATACCATCAGACAAGTAAGGTACGTTTTTAACCATGGAGCCTAGAAACGGTCACTGATATAATCTGTGATTGTCATGCTCCCGTATTTTTCTGCCTGAAGACGGAATTTACGGATGATCCAGATCCCGGTAATTACAAGCCCTGGAACTAGAGTAACTGGAATCCAGTAGTATGGCCATCCAACAGTTGACATAACACCTGGGTCACCAATAAAAGATCCTGCACTTACTGCAGATGCACAGTAAGACATCCCCAGTACAAATACTGGCGTTGTTTTACCTCCCAAGAAGTATTCTACGTCTGCATCGAGACCGCCGGTTTTGTTTTTCTTTCCGGCCCAAATACCTATAATAATAAAGAATATTAGCAATGCTGCCATAAACACTATCGCCATAGTATGTAAGCTGCTCATTAGCTTTCACCTCCATCATACATATCAATGTTAATTACTGTGTTTTTTTATTCTGCGGTTTCTTCGCGTTTCGCATAAGTTTTCGTGCGTCTCGCTTCTGTGATCGCAGTCAGTTCCTTTAATCTGCGATCATACTCGTCTTCTTTATCTCCACCGCGCATAAAACAAAGAATCCAGATAATAGTGATAATAACGGCTATTGCTTCAGCTCCAATAAAAATCATCCATGTAGGCATATCAAATTCCTCCTTTCTACTGCAACCTATAAAGAGTTGCTTACAATATGTATGTACAGCCCTTTTTCTAATAACCCGAATATTGCAGTGGTCTTTGGTTCATTTTACTCATATCATGCTCCGGGTTATTTATGATTATTATTAATCGCAAATAGCGTGCCGTACATTTTTTTCCATTTACGTCGAAATGTTCCTTATTTAAGGGGCGATTTATGTTTTTCTCTCGTATTTGATTGAATTTTTCGAATTTTTAGATGAGTTTGGTGAAAATTTTGTTACTAAATCTTTACATTTTATTGTGATTCCCTAACCCATTCAAGTCCTTTTCTCCTATTGTATACCTATCCATACACACTTTCTTTCTTTTTTGTATAAAAGTCTTTACATTTATTATTTATGACAGAAAAAGCCTCTCTATTTTAGTGGACTAAAATAGATAATTTCGACAATTCTTACTTTCTTGACTTTTATTATATTTATTGTTTATAATTTATCTAAATTCACAACTATTTTTTCACAAAAAACCCATATGGCACATATCATGCATAGTTTTCTACACAACTCAGCATTTCATGTAAGGCTTAAAAATCTTATATTTTAAGGCACACTAAAGGGGGCTCAATATGAAACAGAAAGTAGGAACACCATTTTTATGCTTCGCAATCCAGCTGGAGCAGGCTTATCATGATAATATCACAAATGATCGAAAGACATTTGCATCAGAAATCTTCCACTATCTGGTGGAGCAGATGGAACTAACAGAAGAAACTTTGATTCTGTTTACAAACTCCGGTCAGTGTCTTTGTAGCTATCCTATAAATTATCTAGTTCCTGCGGAGCTCTTCGATTCAAAAGCAGTGGGCGACAAACAGAAAACGGATTATTTTATTTTAGCTTCTTCTGACAGCAATCATCTGGATGACATCCAAATCCTGCAAAACACGTTTTACAATATGTTGACCATCTTTTGCCGCAGTGAGCAGGACAAAGTTCATATACTAAAGGGTTTGGATGTTCTTCCAGTATCCATAAGTATCTACGATAAAAATACTCGCCTTTTATATGCTAATGATGATTTTTGTGACTATCTTCATATCAAAGATCGCAACAAAGCCTATGGACGCTCTATAGAAGAAATCAACAAAGACACAGGAATGAAAATTCATTCTACTAGAAAGCCTCAGGATCATTTGAAACTGAATGACGTTGTAAAATATGGTAGACCGGTCGTCGACTGGGAAGTAGAGGTTTTTATGGGAACTAAACCCGACGCCAGAGTTCTGGCGTCCAATGACATGTACCCGGTATTCGATGATAACAACAACATTATCGGTGCTACAGAAATCGCTCGATCCCGTCGCGAAAAAATTAAACAGGTTCAAAATACACTGGGATTAACAGCGGAATATACATTTGACGACATCATAGGGAACAGCACTGTCATGCTCAATGCTAAGAAACTGGCCATGACCTTTTCCAATAACTCCTACAATATTCTTATATATGGGGAAAGCGGAGTGGGGAAAGAATTGTTCGCACAATCCATTCATAATTACAGCGAACGCCGCAACAAGCCTTTTGTCTCTATCAATTGTGCCAGCGTTTCTCCCGAGCTAATCGACAGTGAATTGTTCGGCTATACCAGTGGTGCATTTACCGGTGCTTCTAAAGGTGGACAGGTTGGAAAATTCGAACTTGCAGACGGAGGAACACTGTTCCTGGATGAAGTTGCAGAAATGCCTTTACATTTCCAAACAAAGCTTCTTCGTGCCTTGGAAACACGCAAAATCAATCGAGTTGGCGGATCAAAAAACATTCCAGTTGATGTGCGTATCATTGCCGCCACAAACTGTTCCCTGGAAAAAATGATCAAAGATGGACTCTTCCGTGAGGATCTCTATTATAGGTTAATGGTACTAAATCTGGAAATTCCGCCTCTTAGAGAACATCCGGAAGATATTGTCCCTTGTGCAGAACATTTTTTGGAACGTTCGGTGAGAAAAAACCACCTTTCGAAAAAAACGCTCAGCGAAAATGCGAAACAACTTTTGATGGAATATTACTGGCCAGGAAATATTCGTGAGCTTCGTAATGTTATGAGTCGTATCAGTATCATGTCCCCTACTAGCGAAATAACACGCGAAACCTTGTCCGCATCTTTGCAGTTGGCTAACTACAAACTGAACGATAATCTCAACAAAAGTCCGGAAATGCGGATCAATGATAAACGAAATGCCATTGGATATGCATATGCTGATCTTCTCAATGAAGCTTTAGCTATCACGCACGGAAATAAGAGTAAAGCTGCTGATCTGCTCCATGTTTCAAGAAAAACATTTTACGATATGCTTGATAAATATAAACCTTACTTCTTATAGGAAAGGACTCATTCCCATGAAAGATTATGCAAAACAACTGATTAAAGAAAATACGATCTTCGATACGATCAGCAGACAGGAAGAAGTCTTTTGGCTCAACGATAAATGCCTGCCATTCGACATGATCGACGGGCTGTGTCAGCTGGTGGTATCCGATAAAGACATTCAGGATGCCGAAGCGCGCCTTAGCCGCTTTGCACCATTTATAAAAGCCTGTTTCCCGGAAACAGAAGCAACGGATGGCATCATCGAATCGCCTTTGCAGGAGATCCCGGCAATGCAGAAAGCATTGCGTGAATATGGGTCCTCTAAACTCCCCGGAAAACTTTTGCTGAAAATGGACAGCCACCTGGCAGTAGCCGGCTCTATCAAAGCTCGCGGCGGGATCTACGAAGTTCTGAAACACGCGGAAGAGCTGGCGCTTGCGACCGGGAAGCTTAGGATCACTGATGACTACACCATACTGAACACCCCGGAATGGAAGGATTTTTTCGGACAGTACACGGTGCAGGTGGGGTCCACAGGAAATCTGGGGCTTTCCATTGGCATCAGTAGTGCTGCGGTAGGTTTTCGCGTGAAAGTCCACATGTCCGCTGACGCGAAGCAATGGAAAAAAGATCTTCTGCGCAGCAAAGGCGTAGAAGTTGTAGAGTATGATGACGATTATTCCAAAGCGGTTGCAGAAGGCAGACGGCTTTCTGCACAAGATCCTCTCAGCTATTTTGTGGATGATGAAAATTCAAAGGATCTGTTTCTTGGTTATGCGGTAGCCGCCTCCCGGCTGGCAAAGCAGCTGGCGGAGCATCAGATCACTGTGGATGAGGATCACCCTTTATTCGTCTATCTTCCGGCAGGCGTAGGCGGCGCTCCCGGCGGCGTGGCCTATGGGCTGAAACGGATTTTCAGAGACGATGTCCATTGTTTCTTCGCAGAACCGACTCACTGCCCCTCTGTACTGCTGGGAATGGCGACGGAACGATATGAAGATGTGAGCGTGAGAGACTTTGACATTGACGGGATTACAGAAGCCGATGGCCTCGCCTGTGCAAGTCCGTCTGGATTCGTGACGCGGATGGATCGCAATATTGTTTCCGGAGATTTTACGGTAGACGACGCCCGCCTTTATGAATTTATGTGCATGCTGAACGATACAGAAGATATCCGTATCGAACCATCCAGCTGCGCGGCTTTTCTGGGGCCTGTGCAGGTTGCAAGGACTCCTGCCGGACACAACTCCCCCAACGTTCACGGCATCACCAGCGAAAAACTGCAAAACGCTGCCCATATCTGCTGGGCCACCGGCGGTGCACTGGTCCCGGAGGATGTATGGGAGGAATGGTTTAAAGAATATAAACTACCGCGCTAGATATTTACAATTTCTTCCAGAGAATATAATTTCAGATCCGAAGAGAGTTCTGCCTCTTTTCGGATTTTTTTATCAAATCCAGACTCCGAAAATAATACATAATAGAAATGAGCGTTTTCTTTTTCCGATTTGGAACTGCCAGCTTGGAAAACTCCCTTGTTCTTTCGACAGCAAAACGTGATAATTAGAAAAAAAGGAGGACACCATTATGGCAAACGAAACCAGGATTTTTCGCATCCCGCCTAATATGCCCGTGCAGGCTGTAGCATCTCATGTCGATCATTATTTGCGTGCCAACCAGGGACTACAGGTACAGGGGGCTTCCAACGGAGAGGAGTGCGTGCTCCAGTGCCGTCAGGAAAAGGATGGCTGGAAAACGGTATCAGGCATGCGCCTTGCAACAACTGTACAGATCACACGTACAGCGTCGGATAACATAAATGTGACCATCGGCATCAGCGAATGGTCTGATAAAATCGGTGCCGGAGTTGCCGGGATGCTGCTGTTCTGGCCGCTGGCAGTTACTGCCGGGATCGGTGCCTATAAACAGAAGAAACTACCGGAAGAAATCTTTCGCTGTATCGAAAACTATTTGATTTCCAGCACAAGACCCGGTCAGGCTCCGCAGCAGACATCCTCTGTAAATACTTCGCAGCAGCAGAACGCATCTGGCTTTGCACCGAATCAGCAGGCAGCGCCTAGCCCTCAGACTATGCCTCCGGAAATGATGGATCAAACCATCCCGCAGGAAGCAGCTCAAGCGCAGCCTCCAGCACTGATCTGTCCGAGCTGTCAGACTGTATGCGCGCCGGGAAGCCGCTTTTGCAATCTCTGCGGTGCACCGCTAACCAAACAGACTTGCCCATCCTGTGGAAAAGACATCACTGCCGGAAGTAAATTCTGCCCGCACTGCGGCAAACCACTGGAGTAAATCAAGCATTTCCCTCCCGGATCGAATCGTGTATAATAAAAATGATTATACTGACTCGATCCGGGAGGTTTTTTTATGAAATTTTGCGAACTGCTAAATGATATTATTGTAAAATGCTCCTGCACAGCCAGCGACCTTTGCAGTGGCTCTGATATTTCTCCATCCACTCTGCGCCGCTATCGTTCCGGGGAGCGTGTCCCTTCTGCGGATTCTAAAACACTGGCCGCTCTGACTGCTGCCATCGCATCTGTCGCTGAAGAAAAAAATATCCCTGGGCTTGACGAAAAAACTGTTATGACACAGATCCTCGCGTGCGACGACATCCTTTCCACGCGGATAGAAGATCTTCTCTATCATTTCGACACCCTGCTCACTCTTCTTTCTGTGAGTACCAGCAGACTAAGTCAGAAAATCAACTACGATGCTTCAACGATCTCACGTTTTCGCAGCGGACAGCGCCAGCCCGCCGAACCTTTAAAATTTGCAAAGGATGTTGCCGATATCATCGCACAGATCTCGGGACAGCCGGAAGATCTTGCGGTTCTGGCAAAGCTTTTAGCATGCAGCGAAGAATCCTTGGTGAACGAAAAAGATCGTGCCGAGAAAATCAACCACTGGATCCTTTACGGACCAGCTCGCGCCGAAAATACCATCAGCACTTTTCTCTCCAAAATCGATGATTTCGACCTGAACGAATACATCAAAGCGATCCATTTTGACGAGATGAAAGTTCCAACTGTACCCTTTCAGATTCCTTCTTCAAGAACTTGTTTGGGCCTGAAGGAAATGATGGAAGCTGAACTGGATTTTATGAAAGCGACAGTTCTTTCAAAATCCATGGAGCCGGTAACCATGTACAGCGATATGCCTTTAGAGGAAATGGCTAAGGATCCGGAATTTCCGAAAAAATGGATGTTTGGTCTTGCCATGATGTAAAAAAAAGGACTGCACCTGAACATGATCCACAATATCGACCGCCCTTTTGCAGAAATGATGCTGGGTCTTGAGAGCTGGATCCCTATGTATATGACAGGACAGATTTCTCCATATTATTTAAAAGGTGTGCAAAACAATGTTTTTCTTCATTTTTTAAAGGTTTCCGATGCTGCTGCTCTTTCCGGAGAAGCTATCAGCGATCATCAGGCAGACGGGAAATATTATCTTACAAAATCCAGGAAAGAAATTTCCTACTACAAAAAAAGAGCTGAGCAACTCCTGCAAAATGCTCACTCTTTGATGGATATTTATCGAGAAGATAGAATGAATGAATGGAATGCCTTCCTTCTTTCGGATGCTCGCGTTTCCGGAAAACGCCGAAATATCCTCTCCGCCCCGCCTCTTTATACCATGGAAGCGGATTTTCTCATAGAATTTTTGGCTGGTCATAATGTGGCTGATCCGGATGCTTCAAGGATCCTCGCCTATCAGAAGGCACAGCGAGGATACATAGAGGAAATATTACAGCGTGAAACCATCACGGAAGAGATTCCTGTCATTGACTCGAAGGAATTCGGTCAGTATCCCGTATCTCTTTCTCTTTCCGGCATGTTTTATGATCAGGATCTGTCCTACAGCTATGACGATTATCTGGCTCATATGGATCATACTCGTGCGTTTGCCGACTCGCATCCAAATTACAAGCTGCTTTCCTCATCCACCCAGGTGTTCCGCAATCTGCAGATCCGGATCCACGAAGATCATAACGTCATGATCTCAAAGGACAAATCCCCTGCGGCACACTTTGTGATCCATCATCCGAAACTGCGCAGCGCTATTGAAAATTTCGTGCCGCCAGTGATAGAATAAAGGTCTGGTGATCCAGATCGCCGTATAGAAAATACAATAGTATTATTTCCAAATATTAGTATTTAACTCATGTCTATTATGACTCAGAAATGCGAAAGACTTCCAGCTTTCCCCCGCACTGACAGCGATATGCATCGATCTTCTGCATGACGCAGGTGAACCTCTGCCGAGGGTACTGTCTGCCGCATTTTTTGCACTGGATAATGTAACGGATATGCCGGCTCTCTGCCAGTTTTTCTTCTCTGCCCGCCATTCCCATTTCTGCAAAGGAATTGACCCTCTTGATCTGATAACCATATGCCTTGTTCATCTGTCCGGCATAACTTTTCCAAAGCATACCGTGTTCATAACAATCCCGGCAGGTATGAAGAACTTCATGAGCCAGAACACCTTTTACGATTTTTTCACTACATCCTGCTTCGTCCAATAGAAATCTGCTCACTTCGATCTCAAATCCGTTCCTGCTTTTCCGGCAGCATCCAAATCTCTTTTTCGGTCTTCCATTTACTATGACGTTCTTTTCAATAGTAGAAGACACGGGAATTTTTAATGCCCGTGCCTCCTGAATCACTTCCTGTAATAAAATATCTAATCGTTCTTTATTTACCATAACAATCTATCATGTTTCACATGAAACATATTCTCCTAATGAAGTGTTTTCAACAGTTCTATGAGTCGTTCCAGATCATCTTTACTGTAGTACTCGATTTCGATTTTACCTTTTTTTCCCTTCTGGTTCAAAGTTACTTTCGTACCAAGAGCTTCTTTCAGATCGTTTTCCACACGCTTGACATCCGCATTCTTTTCACGCGGTTTTGCCTTAGCCTTCCCTGTCTTGCTGTCTTTAGCCAACTTTTCGATCTGTCTTACCGAAAGGCCCTCTTTCACTGCTTTTTCTGCCAGTGCGATCTGCTTTTCTTTGTTTCCTGCTGATACGATTGCTCTCGCATGACCGGCGGAGAGCTGTCCCTCCGATACAAAACTCTGGATAGCTTCCGGAAGTTTTAACAATCTTAGACAGTTGGTGATATACGGGCGACTCTTACCGACACTTTTTGATACCTGATCCTGCGTCAGACCGTAGGTTTCTATCATCTGATTGATACCTTCTGCTTCTTCGATAGGGTTCAGGTCTTCGCGCTGCATGTTTTCGATGATTGCCAGCAGCATGTTTTCTTCATCGCTCAATTCCCTTACGATACACGGGATATTTCTTACTCCGGCCTTCCTGGCTGCACGCCAGCGCCGCTCACCTGCAACGATTTCATACCCCGCTCCAACACTGCGCAGCACCACTGGCTGTATCAGACCGTGTTCCTGGATGGAAGCGGCCAGGTCTTCCAGTTTTTCTTCATCAAATACTTTACGCGGCTGGTTTGTATTCGGCTTTATATCATTGATATCGATATAAAGGATACCTCCTGCAGCAGGATCCACATTTTGTACTGATCCATCGGATTCCGCAGCTTTTGCTGCATTTTCGGAACTGCCGGCTGTTCTTTTTGCAGCAGAGCCAGCGGAAGGCTTATTTGCATCAGTACCGGATTCTTCTACCTTCGGGGTGTCCTCATTGTCATTTTTTAAAATATCAACTTCCATGTCGCCGAAAAGAGCATCAAGTCCCCTTCCCAGTCCTCTGGATTTTTTAGCAGCCATTAAAGTTCCTCCTCGTTTGCCAGGAATTCATCGGCAAACTCCATATATGCGATAGCTCCAGCGGATTTTGGATCATACTGAATAACCGGCATTCCATGACTTGGAGCCTCTGCCAGACGAACATTTCTCGGGATAACAGTCGTATACACCTTTTCACGGAAATATTTCTTTACTTCTTCTACTACCTGTATCGAAAGATTTGTTCTGCCATCGAACATACTAAGGATTACACCTTGTATTTCAAGATCAGGATTTGTATTTTTCTTTACGATATCGATGGTGCTCATGAGCTGGCTCACTCCCTCCAGAGCATAGAATTCACACTGGATCGGAATCAACACGGAGTCAACAGCAGTCAATGAATTGATGGTCAGAAGGCCAAGGGATGGCGGACAATCTACAAATATGTAATCATACTGCGGCTTCAGATGATCGATCGCTTTCTTGAGTCTCTTGTCTCTTCCTGTCAGCTGAATCAGTTCCACCTCGGCACCAGCCAGCTGAACACTTGCCGGCATGATATCCAGGTTCTTGATACCTGTTGCAATGACTGCATCTTCCGGGTGCTGATCATCCTCTACGAGGATCTCATGCGTTGTGACATCCAGATCACGCTTGGAGATTCCGACGCCACTGGTTGTATTCCCCTGCGGGTCGATATCAATAATCAGAATCTTTTTTCCCTTAATGGCCAGACATGCTGCCAGGTTTATATTCGTGGTCGTTTTCCCAACACCACCCTTTTGATTGAAAATAGCTATTGCTTTTCCCACGATTTCCTCCTCATTTATCTTAAAAGCTTTGCAGACTTCTTTTCTGCAGTGATTCTATTATATAACATTACACTTTTTTTTACTACACGTTTTCTTCCATCATCATAAAAAAAACATAATGTTTCACGTGAAACATTATGTTTTTTCGGAGGTAATACTATGAATGCACGAGTCATCAGTGCATGGATCACTGACCACTTGCAACCATTATGTCGTTTTGCTTTTTCATGGAGCATTCCTGCTCTTCCGGTATTTTAGGTATGGTGATTTTAACTACATAGGATTCTCCTGTATCTTCCTGCCTGAATGTTGCTCCTCTGCTGAGGAGATTCATTTCATTAAAAGTCTTTTTTAAAGTATTGATATACAGCTTGCAGCTGATCCTCATTATCTTCTTCTTTTCTCTTTCCAGCTTTTCTCTTCGTACAAGACATTCCTCCACCAGTTTCTCCGTCTGTCTCACATTGAACTGGTGCCGGATCACTTTTTCGATCACCTGTCTGCGCATTTCATCATCATCAAGTTTAAGCAAAGCGCGAGCGTGACGTTCCGTCAGACGATGCTCTACCAGGAGGTGTTGAATATCTTCAGGCAGGTTCAGGATACGGATCTTGTTAGAAATGGTAGACTGATTTTTTCCCAGTTTTCGTGCCAGCTCCTGTTGCGGAATACTGTATGTTTCCATCAGAGTCTGATAGGCTTTTGCTTCTTCTATGTATCCCAGGTTTTCACGCTGTATGTTTTCTACCAGCGCGATCATTCCTGCTTCTTCTTCAGATGCTTCTCTCACCAGAGCCGGGACTTTCGTGAGCCCAGCCATCACTGCAGCTCGAAACCGTCTCTCTCCTGCGAGGATCATATAAGATCCATCTTCTTCCCTTCGAAGTATCAGCGGCTGTAAAATACCAAACTGACAGATGGAATCACGCAGTTCCTCCAGCTGCATTTTTTCGAAATGCTTCCTTGGCTGCTGTCGGTTAGCATGGATCTGTTCCACCAAAACTTCTGTGATCTTTTTCCGTAACATATCCCTCACTCCTTCCTTGTTTTCATAGTATCAGCATGTCCCTATAAAAAAAAGGATTTTCATCAAACAAAAAGAGCCGATGTTCGCTATTTGATCGGCTCTTTCGAAGGAGTTCCCGGTTTTCTCGGGAACTTCGACATCACATGTTTTGTTTTTGAAACGAATATCAGCTGATGTCCCAGCTCTGATCCGCTGTTTTCACTGATTCCTACGGATGCAAAATTTTCGCGCCGGCTTATGCTTCCTCCCAGCAGGTCTATGGCGTTTTCTGCTGCAATAAGTTCTTCCTCACAGTCAGGACCTTTGTATGCGATAAAACATCCTCCTACTTTCACAAAGGGCAGACAATACTCCGACAAAGTGCTCATATTGGCTACCGCTCTCGATACACAAAGATCAAAGGATTCTCTCAAATGCTTTTTTCTTCCAAGCTCCTCTGCCCTGCCGTGGACAGCGTTCACATTCTCTATTCCCAGTTCATCGCAAAGCTTCTGGATGATTCTGATCCTCTTGTTCAGTGAATCCATCAGCGTAAACTGTTTTTCCGGAAAAGCGACAGCCAGAGGTATTCCGGGAAATCCTCCTCCTGTTCCTACATCAATGATCGTCTTCGCACGGCGAAATTCCGGAGATCCTGCGCACAGCAATGAATCGATATAATGCTTCTCGATAAACTCATTCCTATCCTTTATCGCTGTTAAATTAACGTGCTCATTCCACTCCAGGATACCTTCCATATATTCCTGATACTGTCGATCTTTATTTTCATCATAAGAAAGGTTCAGTATTTCAAATACTTTTTGCAGTTCTTCTATCATGGATCTCTCCCCTTTCTAATGCTTTTGACGGCGCATTTTTTCCAGCCAGATCAGGAGCACATTGATATCCGCCGGAGACACACCGGATATCCGTGATGCCTGCCCTACAGAAACCGGCCTTAATGCATCCAGCTTCTGACGTGCTTCGATCCGCAAACCTTCGATCGAAAAATAATCCAGATCAGACGACAGTTTTTTATGTTCCAGTTTTTTAAACTTTTCGATCTGCTGCTGTTGTTTGATTATATATCCCTCATACTTGATCTGCACTTCCATCATAGTCTTCTGATGAGCCGAAAGTTTCGGTCTGACATCATCTATGACAGCTGCATCGTCATATGTGATTTCCGGACGCTTTAATAATTCCAACAAAGAGATCCCGCTTTTTACCGGCGTGCTTCCCTTTTCCTCCAGAAATGGGTTTACTACGTCCGGCTGTAAAATCTTTTTCTTCAGGCGGTCTGTTTCCTCTGCCACCACTTCTTTTTTCTTCAATAATCTTTCATATCTGTCTTTTTTTACTAAACCAACGGCATATCCACGCTCCGTCAGACGCATATCTGCGTTGTCCTGCCTCAGAAGCAGCCTATATTCCGCTCTGCTGGTCATAATTCTGTAAGGCTCATTAGTACCTTTTGTTACGAGATCGTCGATGAGAACGCCAATATAAGCCTCGCTTCTGTCGAGAATAAATGGCATTTCTTCCTTTATCTTACACACAGCATTGATTCCTGCCATAAGCCCCTGCGCCGCCGCTTCTTCATAACCGGAACTACCGTTAAACTGACCGGCACAAAAAAGATTTTCTATATGACGATTTTCCAGATTCACCTTAAGATCCAGAGGATCGATACAGTCGTACTCGATAGCATATGCCGGCCTGACGATTTCAAGATGCTCCAGTCCTTCAATAGTTTTGTAAAATTCTTCCTGTACATCTTCCGGGAGACTGGATGACATTCCCTGGATGTACATTTCTTCTGTATAAAGTCCCTCCGGCTCAATGAACAGCTGATGGCGTTTTTTATCCGCGAAACGATTGACTTTATCTTCAATGGACGGACAATACCGCGGACCGATACCTTCGATCTGCCCTCCGAATAAAGCCGAACGATGAAAATTCCTGCGGATCACTTCATGGGTCGTTTCATTAGTATAAGTCAGCCAGCACTTTACTTGATCTTTTTGCAGATCATCGTTCATAAAGGAAAACGGCACGACCGTTTCATCACCATCCTGAGGGATCATTTTTTCATAATCTAAACTTTTAGCCAGTGCTCTCGCAGGAGTTCCCGTCTTGAACCGTCGGATAGGAAGCCCGTATTCCCGCAGTCTCTGTGCCAGTTCATTAGAAGGAGCCAGACCGTTGGGGCCACTTTCAAACACACTTTCTCCAATAAAGATCTTCCCGGCCAGGAATGTTCCTGTGGCTAAAATAACAGCCTTCGAGCGATACATCGCTCCCGTTTTCAAAACAACACCGCAAGCTTTGCCATCTTCTATCATAAGATCGATGACCTCCCCCTGCTTCAGATGAAGATTTTCTTCTGCCTCTAGGGTTTTCTTCATTTCTATATGATATTCATTCTTGTCAGCCTGCGCCCGCAAAGAATGGACCGCAGGCCCCTTTGCAGTATTCAGCATACGACTCTGAATAAACGTTTTATCTATATTGATCCCCATCTCGCCGCCAAGGGCATCTATCTCACGAACCAGATGACCCTTACCTGTCCCTCCGATGGACGGATTGCACGCCATCATAGCAACAGCTTCCAGATTAATCGAAAGCATCAGCGTCTTCATACCCATACGCGCAGCGGCAAGGCCGGCTTCACATCCTGCATGACCGGCTCCTACGACTACTACATCGTAGTTACCCATTAAAAATTTTTCCATAAACTCTATTCCTCAAACAAATATTTTTTATTTTCCCAGACAGAACCTGGCGAAAACTTCGTTGATGATATCGTCTGATACTGTCTCACCAATGATTTCTCCCAGCCTCTCATAAGCATTCTTCACATCCACTTCGATGAAATCCAGCGCCTCTCTTCCTTTCGACATATGAAGTGCATCGGTCAAAGACTTCACAGCCTGCTGCAAAAGTTCTATATGGCGCACATTATTTACCATCATGCTTTCTTTCTGGACTATTTCACCGCCATAAACCAGATCTTCCACAGCGTCTTCTATCTCCGTTATTCCCTGCCCCTTTAAAAGTGACGCTTCGATCACCTGAGACGCTGGAAGCTTTGCAGCGATTTCTTCTATAGAAATGGCTTCTCCCAGATCCCGCTTATTGATCAATACAAGAGATTTTCTTTCCTTTAGAAGTTCCATGATCTGCAGATCTTCTTCCTCCAGTGGCCGGCTGCCGTCCAGAAGAAACAGAATAAAATCCGCCTGGTTAAAGGCTTCCTTTGATTTTTCTATTCCCATTTTTTCAACTTTGTCAGATGTTTCCCGGATCCCCGCAGTATCCACCAGATACACCGGAATATTCCGGATACTCAACACTTCTTCGATGGTATCACGTGTCGTACCTGGAATATCCGTCACGATAGCGCGTGTTTCCTTTAAAAGACCATTCATGAGGGAGGATTTTCCTACGTTCGGCTTTCCTACGATGGCTATCTTTATTCCTTCTCGTATCATTTTTCCTGTAGATGATGTTGCGAGGAGTTTTTCTATCATATCCTGCGTTTCAACAATGCTTTCTTCCAGCTTCTCATATGTCATTTCTTCAATATCTTCATCAGGATAATCAATATTCACCGTTATATCCACAAGAAGATCAAGAAGCTTCTGACGTATCTCCTCTACTTTTAATGAAAGTCTTCCCTCCAGCTGAGATACCGCTACATCAAAACTTTTATCCGTCTTCGCACGGATCATATCTATAACAGCTTCCGCCTGAGAAAGATCCAGACGACCATTGAGAAATGCACGTTTCGTAAACTCTCCCGGTTCCGCCAGTCTTGCTCCTTTTCGCAAAACAAGTGCCAGCGTTTTTCTCAGAGAAACCATACTTCCATGGCAGTTGATTTCCACCACATCTTCCGCTGTATAAGTTTTCGGGCCTTTCATATAAACAGCCAGTACTTCATCTATTATTTGATTTTTTTCTTTATCTATTATTTTACCGTAGGTCATGCGACGGCTTATAAAGGTATCCGTATCTCCATGAAATTCAAAGATTTCCTGTAAAATCGGCAGGGCCTCTTCTCCGCTGATACGAATGATCCCTATACCGCCTTCCCCATATGCTGTTGCTACTGCAGCAATTGTATCTTCCATAGGATTTCCCTCTTATATTAGAAATGCCCATACACAAATTGCAGAGTATGGGCATTCTTTCTCGTCTATTTTTTCAGTTCGATGATAACTCTCCGATACGGCTCTTCTCCTTCACTTCTCGTAATGATGTTCGGGTTTTTCTGTAAAGTCGCATGGATGATTTTTCTTTCATACGGATTCATCGGCTCAAGTCTGACGTATTTCTTCGTCTTGACCACCTTGGCAGCCAGGCGATTAGCCAGCTGTTCCAGCGTCTTCTGCCGTTTCGCTCTATAATTTTCCGCATCGATCACAACTTTTATATACTTTTCACTGTCCTTGTTCACTACAAGGCTGGTCAAATACTGGATCGCATCCAGAGTCTGTCCGCGCTTGCCAATGATCGTACCGGAATCTTTGCCGTCCATCTCCAGATAAACGATATCTTCTCCTGCTTTGGCATGGAAGTTCAGGGCAAGGCCCATTTTTTCTGTGATTTCCTTTAGAAACGCCAGAGCTTCGTGATTATCGATATCGTGAAGATCATCTTTATTTACTGGATCGATATCAAGATCCGGTGCAGTAAATTTTTCTTTCTTCTCTCTATTTCCGTTATGATTTCTTTTTTTATTTCTGTTTCCTTTATTGCGAGGTTTTTCTTCTGTTCTCGCTTCCTTCTCCAGGCCGCCCAAAACCGGGTTTTCCGCCTTTTCGGATTTCTTCTGTTCCAGCTTTTCTTTTTTCACAGGTTCCGCTGGTTTTTCTTCGACAGCCGGCTTTTTCTTTTCTACTCTTACTTTTGCCAGTTTCGAACCAATGCCAAAAAATCCTTTTGAAGGCTCTTCCAGAACAGTCACCTCAACTTCATCTCTGGAGAGTTTAAGGTCTATAAGCGCCAGTTTGACAGCTTCCTCAACATCAACGCCCCATTTTTCTGAGTAATCCATTTCCGTTTCCTCCAAAATCTGCATTGAGATTTATTTTTTCTTTGCCTTTTCTATTAATCTTTTTTCTTCTGCTTCCCGTTTCATCTTCTTGCGAACAGAATTCAGATGAATATTAAATCCGATCTGCATGATCTGGCTCACTGCCCAGTACAAAGCAAGTCCTGACGGAAACGATCTAGCCATCCACAGAATCATGACCGGGAAAATGTATTTCATCATTTTCATGCTTCCAGCCATCTGGTTATTGGCATCCGTTCCGCCTGATAAAGCCTGCGTCATAGAAAACGAAATAAACGTTGCAACACCTGCTATGATTGGCAGGATCCATCTATCAGGCTGACTCAGGTCTGCGATCCATGCAAAGGATTCATGGAAAGCAAAAATCATGCTGTCGTCTGTGATGTACTGCATCGGATTTCGCAGTAAAGCAAAAAGCCCCATGATGATCGGCATCTGGATCAGCATCGGCAGACATCCGCCCATCGGGTTGAATTTTTCTTCCTTGTACAATTCTGCCATCTTGATATTGAGTGTTTCTTTATCATTGGCATACTTGTTCTGCAGTGCCTGCATCTTAGGCTGTACCTCTGCCATTCTTGCAGTCGATTTCGTCTGCTTTATGTACAGAGGATAGAGACAAAGCTTTACGATCAAAGTAAATATAATGATCGTCAACCCGTAGTTCTGAACGAATCCGTACAGCAGGTTAAGCAGCATCCCTAAAGGTTTCGCTATAACACCTAAAATTGTATACATTAATTGATTCCCTCCTATTTTAAAGGATCATACCCCCCGGGATTAAAAGGATGGCATTTGAGTAATCTTCGAATACCGAGATAACTTCCTTTAAAAAATCCATACTTTTCTAACGCTTGAATAAAATAAGTTGAACAAGTAGGATAAAATCTGCATGTTTTCGGAAAGAGCGGAGAAACGAAAATCTGATACCCTCTTATGAGCAGGATCATGATTTTTTTCATAACGAATCACCTCTTTTGAAACATTTTCGCTTTATGCAAAGCACGCTTCATGGATTTTCCAACGTCAAACGCCTTCTGGCCGTTGATCGTGCTGCGGGCGATAAAAATCATGTCGTAACCTTCTTTTATTTCACCCTTCCAAATACGGTAGTTTTCCTTCATGAGCCGTCTGGCTCTGTTTCTCTCTACACTGTTTCCTACTTTTTTGCTTGCTAAAAATGCCGTTCTGTTGTAAGAAAGATCGTTCTTTCTGTAAAAAAATACAATATATCGTTCCCCTATCGATCTGCCTTTCCGGTAAATCGCGGTAAAATCATCTTTTCTTCTCAGTACTTCCTTTTTTAGCATAATCTCCCTAAATTATCCGTCTTGAAACAAAAAGACCACAGGTGCGGTCTCTATGCGGATAAAACTTTTCTACCTCTTTGTCTTCTTCTCTTTAAAACATTTCTGCCATTCTTTGTTCTCATTCTCTTGCGGAATCCATGTTCCTTCTTTCTCTGTCTTGTTTTCGGCTGATATGTCATTTTCATAGACCGGTTCCTCCTTTTCTAAATTTAAGTGAACTCGTGCAACTCTGAATTTCAACTTGCACATATGCTTATCTATTATACCGTTGAAAAAAGGACATGTCAAACCTTTTTCCTTAGAAACACTGTGAAATCGAAGTAAAAACCCTTACAGAAGGTGTTTATGGACATACCTGTGAAAACTTTGCACAATTTTATCCACAACCGGTGGATAACTCACCCCTTTTTATATTTTTTCAACATTTAAAAATTACCTATTGCTTGTGGATAACTTTGTTTGTTATGATATAATCACTTTGTAGGAAAAGGTGTATGCAATGCGAAAAAAAATCGAAGAAAAAAAATGGAGAGATATTCTCTCTGATATCAGTGAAAATGTTACGGAGGTCAGCTATCGTTCCTGGTTTGCTCCTCTCGTTCCAATGGAAATCGACGAAGATGCAGCCGTTATCTACTTCGCCACATCAAAAAAGCAGATCATGGAAGTACTGGAGATGCGCTATATTCCAGTATTTGAACGCGCTGTAGAATCCGTTTATCACAAAAAATATAAAGTCGTTGTAAAAAACAAAACAGAATCTGAGATCCAGCAGCAGTTGAACATGGGGACCACTCAGATCCCTTCCGGAAACAACCCTGCTTCCGCGCATACTTCCGGAAAACCTCCGATCAGTACGCCGAAGCCGAAGGCTCCGGCTTTGCAGGAAGAGAATGAACTGAAAGAAGAATATTTTTTAAATCCACAGTATAATTTTGACAATTTCATCGTAGGAGAAAATAATAAATACGCGCATGCTGTAGCCTACGCTGTAGCCGAATCACCTGCTTCCACCTACAATCCTCTTTTTATTTACGGTGGATCAGGACTTGGAAAAACACATTTGATGCACGCCATAGGTCACTACATACTGGAACACAATCCGAATATGAACGTTCTTTATGTTTCCTCGGAAATGTTCACATCAGAACTGATCAAAGCACTTCAGGATCCAAAGAATTCCTCCGGTATGATGACCCGCTTTAAAAACAAATACCGCAGTGCCGATGTTCTTTTAATTGACGATATTCAATTTCTGGAAGGAAAAGAATCCACACAGACTGAATTTTTCCATACATTTAATGAGCTGCACGATTCAGGAAAGCAGATCGTCATCTCCAGCGACCGTCATCCCAGCAAGCTGCGTGAACTGGACGACCGGCTGCGCTCTCGTTTCCAGTGGAACATCGTAGCGGATATAAAACCGCCTGACTATGAAACACGAGTAGCGATCCTTCGAAAAAAAGCCGAGCTGGAAAATGTGGAAATAAACAATGATTTTCTGGATGTCATCGACCTGATCGCAGAAAAAGTAAAGTTCAATATCCGTGAACTGGAGAGTGCTCTCAGCAGGATCATCAGTTATTCCACCCTTTTTCATGAACATATCGATGTGAAGTACGCACGAAAAAATCTCAACGATATCTTCTCAACGAGGGACTTTAATATAAACTGCGAAACCATAAAAAAAGCAGTCTGTAAGAAATACGGGATCAAGCTTGCCGATATTGAATCTTCCAAGCGGAAGCGTGAATTTTCACATCCACGACAGATCGCTATGTATCTTTGCAGAGAAATGACCGACAGTTCCCTTCCGAAGATAGGAGAATACTTCGGCGGACGTGATCATACCACTGTGCTTCACGCTTACGATAAAATAGCATCGGAAATCAAGAATAACGAAATTTTAGCCGACGAGATCCACCAGCTGAAGGAAGACATCGAATAACTCTTTTATCCACACTCGCTGTTTCTAAAAAAAACAAACTTTCAACAGCTTTCTAAGAACAAAAAAACGAGTGTTCGCAGAGATCAGGAGAGTTATCCACAATTTCCACAGCCCCTACTACTATTACTACTATAAATTTATATAAATATAATAAGGCTTCGCCGGCTCCCTTTACCCCGGCAGTCTGGAGGAAATTATGAAAATTACATGTAACCAACAAATCTTATCTAAAACATTGAACACAGTTTCAAAAGCCGTTTCCACAAGAACAACTCTCCCAGTCCTGAAAGGGATCCTTCTGGAAGCAAAAGAAGATGGTACTCTTACTCTGACTGCATCTGATCTTGAGATAAGCATCCAGAAAACCATCTCTGTCAATGTAGAAGAGCCGGGCTCTGCTGTTGTTGTTTCAAAATTATTCGGAGATATCATCCGAAAACTTCCAAATGAAGAAATTCTACTGGAACAGGCAGAAGACGGCAGCATTCTGATCCGCACCCATTCATCTGAATTCACGGTAGTAAGCCTGCCGGTAGATGAATTTCCGAAAATAGGAGATCAGGAAGAAGAGAGAGAGCATCTGATATTCGATGCTGAAATTTTCAAAGATATGGTGAAGCAGACATCCTTTGCAGCCAGCGTCGACGAATCAAAAGGAGTTCTCGTAGGTGTTCTTACTGAAATACATCCGCAAAGCGTTTCTATGGTGGCACTGGACGGATACCGTCTGGCTGTTTCTACAGAGAAGATGAACAGTGGACAGGAAAATCACTTTATCATTTCTGCAAAAATTATAAATGAGATAAGCAAGATCATCGCAGAAGACGGCGATGCGGAAGAAGTGGAAATTCACCTTGGAAAAAAGAAAGCTACATTCCGGATCGATACGACGGAGATCGTGCTGCGCCTCATGGAAGGAGAATACATCAAGTATAGAGATATCATGCCGACTCAGAGTACGACGGATATCGTCATCGGAAGAGCGATTTTACAGGAGAGCATCGAGCGTGCTTCCCTTCTGGCAAGAGAAGGAAAGAATAATCTGATCAAAATGACCATAAAGAATAATCTTCTTACCATCACTTCACGGTCGGAAGAAGGTAACGTAAAAGAAGAAATCATCATGGAAAAAGAAGGAGAAGATCTGGAAATAGGATTCAATTCAAAATTTGTGATCGATGTATTGAAAGTGATAGATGATGATGAGATCTCCATGCACTTCCTGACAGGAACATCTCCTTGCATGGTAAAACCGGTCAGCGGCGATGCATATGAATATCTGATTCTGCCGGTACGGATCCCGACTATGTAAGATCATGTATATCAAAGAGATAACACTAAAAGATTTTCGTAATTATAAAGACCTTCATACATCCTTTCATCCAAGGGTTAATATTTTCCTGGGAAAAAATGCACAGGGAAAAACCAACCTGCTGGAAGGGATCTATTTGAATGCTATGGCAAGATCTTTTAAAACCACGCGAGATAAGGATCTCATACGCTTTGGCGAGGAATTTTGCAGGATCCATACAGTATCGAAAGCTTTCGATGAAGAAATGGAAACGGAGATTCTGATAACAAAAGAAGGAAAAAAGATCATCAAAATAGACGGAGTAAAGGCTTCAAAGACTTCTCAGCTCCTGGAAAGGATATACATCGTTATTTTTTCACCTGAAGATCTGAAAATCGTAAAGGATGAACCTGAAAAAAGAAGAAGATTCATCGACCGAGAGCTTTGCCAGATAAAGCCGGGATATTACAGCGATCTGAGCAGCTATAAAAAAGTGCTGAAACAGCGGAATATGTATTTAAAAGAACGGGAAATAGATACATCGGTACTGGATATCTGGGATTATGAACTGGCAAGATACGGCAGCAGGATCATTAGACGACGGGAAGAATTTATCAAGAAGATCAGCGAGATAAGCAGCGATATCCACCAGCGGATCTCCGGTGGACTGGAAAATCTTGTAATACATTATGAGGCTAATGTTCCCTATTCGGGTTGGGAGACGACGGAAACGGAATTTTATAAGATACTGGAAAATTCCAGAGAAGACGATATCCGAAATAGAACGACAGGTCACGGACCTCACAAAGATGATTTAAAAATAGAGGCTGACGGTATAGATCTGAGAAAATTTGGGTCCCAGGGACAGCAGAGGACAGCTGCTCTTTCTTTAAAACTTTCGGAAATAAGGCTGATAGAAGCGGAGACAGGAGAGAAACCGATCCTTCTTTTAGACGATGTATTATCAGAACTGGATAATGAGAGACAGAGTTATCTGATCAGTTCCCTTGGAGAAAATCAAATGTTTATTACGACAGCCGATATTTCAGGAAAAGTGATCCGATCTATGCCGGAGGGAAAGGTATTTAAAATAGAAAAAGGAACTGTAGAAATAGAAATATAAAGTGAGGTTAAGTATATACAGCAGAAAAATTCTGCTTTTTGATGTAAAAATCGTCGATTTCGGCGATTTTTTAATGAGAGATGGGACTTCGAGTCCAAAATTCATAAAAACTTGTGTAAATAAAAAAATCGTGCTACAATAAAGGTTGCTAATGAAAGGAGAATTGGAGAATGGCGAAAGACGAAAAGCTCCAGCAGTATGGCGCGGAGCAGATACAGGTATTAGAAGGTCTTGAAGCTGTAAGAAAAAGACCCGGTATGTACATCGGAAGTACAGGTTCCAGGGGTCTTCACCATCTGGTGTATGAAGTGGTAGACAACAGTATCGATGAAGCTCTTGCTGGATTTTGCAGCACGATCCATGTAACGATACACAAAGATAATTCCATCACTGTAGAAGATGACGGAAGAGGTATGCCGGTAGATAAACATCCGAAGCTGGGCATACCGGCAGTAGAGGTGATCCATACCGTTTTGCATGCCGGAGGTAAATTCGGCGGCGGAGGATATAAAGTATCCGGAGGACTTCACGGGGTAGGTGCATCGGTCGTAAATGCCCTTTCCACTCACATGGAGGTTGAAGTAAAAAGAAACGGTAAAATATATAAACAGGAATACGAAAAAGGGAAGACCGTTACTCCGCTGACGGAGATAGGGACTTCGAAACATACGGGATCTAAGAGCACGTTCTGGCCTGATCCTGAAATTTTTGATGAAACGGAATATGATTTTGAGACACTGGAACGTCGTCTGCGTGAAATGGCATTCCTTAACAAAGGAATCAGGATCACACTGACAGACGAACGGGAAGGAAAAGAAAAAAACGAAGAATTCCATTACGAAGGAGGTCTTCGTGAATTTGTACTGCACCTGAATAAAAATAAAGAAGCACTTCACGATAATGTGATTTATTTTGAAGTGATGGATAAGGACAAGGAAGTTGAAGTAGCGATGCAGTATACGGATCGCTACAATGAAATGCTTCTCTCTTATGCAAACAATATCAACACGACAGAAGGCGGTTTCCACATGGTGGGATTCAAGACGGCTCTGACTCGTGTATTCAATGACTATGCTAAGAGAAATAAATTCCTCAAAGGAGATGACAGTTTGTCAGGTGAGGATACTCGTGAAGGACTGACAGCTATCGTTTCTGTCAAGCTGACAGAGCCGCAGTTTGAGGGACAGACAAAGACAAAGCTTGGAAACAGTGAAATGAGAGGCTTTGTTGAAAGTGCCACATCTGAAAATGTACTGGCATTCCTGGAGGAAAATCCGACGCAGGCCAAGATCATTTTAGACAAGTGCATGCGTGCGGCAAGAGCCAGAGAAGCAGCCAGAAAAGCCAGAGAACTGACGAGAAGAAAGAGCGTTTTAGATGGTGTTTCCATGCCTGGTAAACTGGCAGACTGCTCGGAAAAAGATCCGAGTCTTTCGGAAATATTCCTGGTCGAAGGTGACTCCGCCGGAGGCAGTGCCAAGCAGGGTCGTGACCGTTTGCGTCAGGCAGTCCTTCCGCTTAGAGGAAAGATCCTGAACGTTGAAAAAGCAAGGCTCGATCGTATCTTAAATTCGGATGAGATAAAGAATATGATAACAGCATTCGGCTGCAATATAGGAGCTGACTTTGACGAGTCCAAGCTGCGGTATCACAAGATCATTATCATGACCGATGCCGATGTGGACGGGGCACATATCCGAACACTTCTGCTGACATTCTTCTATCGCTATATGACACCGCTCATTGAGAAGGGGTATGTTTATGCTGCACAGCCGCCGCTTTTCCAGGTAAAGAAAGGCAAGGAAGTGTACTATACGTATTCTGATAAAGAGCAGGAAAAGCTGATGAAGGAACTGGCGGACAAGCCTGGTAAAGCTGATATCCAGCGGTATAAAGGTCTGGGTGAAATGGACTTCCATCAGCTGTGGGAAACAACTATGGATTATAACAGCAGAACGCTGGTACAGATCACACTGGATGATGCGACAGCAGCCGATGAGATTTTTACGACACTGATGGGAGACAAGGTGCAGCCGAGAAGAAAATTCATTGAAGAAAACGCTGCGCTGGCAACACTGGATGTATAGATGGGAGGAGTTTGAATAGATGAGTAACCTGATTGAAGATCAGAAAATGATACAGCATGAGATCCATGACGAAATGAAGAACTCCTACATCGATTACGCCATGAGTGTAATCGTCGGAAGAGCGCTTCCTGACGTTCGGGACGGACTCAAGCCGGTACACAGAAGAATCCTTTACGGAATGAGCGGTCTCGGCGTTACGCCGGACAAGCCGTTCAAGAAATCGGCGCGTATCGTCGGCGAAGTAATGGGTAAATATCACCCTCATGGTGACAGCTCCATTTACGATGCCATGGTACGTCTGGCACAGGATTTCTCAACGCGTTACATGCTGGTAGACGGCCACGGAAACTTTGGTTCAGTGGACGGCGACGGCGCTGCTGCAATGCGTTATACAGAAGCGAGAATGTCTCCGTTCTCACTGGAGATGATCCGCGATATAGATAAAGATACCGTAGATTTTATGCCGAACTTCGATGAAGAAGAAAAGGAACCCGTCGTTCTTCCGGCAAGGTTCCCTAATCTTTTAGTAAACGGCAGTAACGGTATTGCAGTCGGAATGGCTACATCCATTCCGCCGCACAACTTAGGGGAAGTCATCGATGCTACAGTCAAGATGATAGATGATGAAGACTGCACGGTAGACGACCTGATCGATATCGTTCAGGGACCGGACTTCCCTACCGGTGCACAGATCCTTGGCAAAAAGGGAGCGAGAGAAGCTTACCGCACAGGTCAGGGCAAGGTTTTAGTGCGTGCAGTCGCTAACATTGAAGAAACAGAACGTGGCAAATCTCAGATCATTATCACTGAGATCCCATTCCAGGTCAACAAGGCCAGACTCCTTGAAAAGATCGGCGAGCTGGTCAAGGACAAGAGAATAGAAGGCATCAGTGCTATTCGTGATGAATCCAACCGTAACGGCATGCGTATCGTCATCGAGCTGAAACGTGACGCCAACCCTCGGATCACGCTGAATCGCCTTTACAAGCATACACAGCTGCAGGAAAATTACAGCATGATCATGATCGCGCTTGTAGACGGGCAGCCGAGACTCCTGAATCTCTATCAGATCCTTGAAGAATATCTGAAACATCAGAAGGAAGTCGTTACAAGAAGAACGATTTTCGATCTGAAAAAGGCAGAAGCAAGAGCCCATATTTTAGAGGGATTGCGGATCGCTCTGGATAACATCGACGAGATCATCAAGATCATCCGTTCCAGCTATAATGATGCAAAGGGAAAGCTGATGGATCGCTTCGGTCTTTCGGAGATACAGGCACAGGCTATTTTAGATATGCGTCTTGCCAGACTGCAGGGTTTGGAACGCGAAAAAATAGAAAGTGAATATGAAGAACTTTGCAAGAGGATCGCTTACTATAAGGAACTGCTGGCTGATGAAAAGAAGCTTATGGGAGTTGTAAAGGACGAGCTTCTGGAAATCAAGGAAAAATGGGGCGACGAAAGAAGAACCAAGATCACGGCAGCAGCAGATGAGATGGATGACGAAGACCTGATCGAAGAAAAACAGGTTGCTATTACCCTCACCCACCTGGGTTATCTGAAGCGTGTCTCTGCTGATACGTATAAGACACAGAAGCGTGGTGGAAAGGGAATCACAGGATTGACGACGCGTGAAAACGACTTTGTGACCAACCTGATCATGACGTCTACCCACGACAATCTGATGTTCTTTACTAATACAGGAAAAGCACATAAGATAAAAGCTTATGAAATACCGGAAGCGACCAGAACAGCCAAGGGAACTCCTGCTATCAACTTCCTGAACCTGATGCAGCGTGAGAGGATAACAACCGTTATCCCGTTCAAGGAATTCCGGGATGATAAATATCTGATCGCAGTGACGAAGAACGGTACTATCAAGAAAACGGCTATATCCCAGTTTGATACAAATAGAAAGACCGGTCTGATCGCTATCAACTTAAAGGACGGAGACGAACTGGTTGCTATCAAACAGACGACCGGAAACGATAAAGTCATCATCATTACTAAGAATGGCAAGTGTATCAGCTTCTCCGAAGACGATGTACGTCCGATGGGAAGGATCGCCGGAGGCGTGAGAGCCATTAAACTGGAAGATGACGATGAAGTAGTATCAATGGAACTGGTACAGCCGGATGAAGAATTGCTGGTAGTAACTACAAATGGTTACGGTAAGCGGACTCCGGTCAAGGAATACAAGGTACAGGCAAGAGGCGGCAAGGGACTTCTTACTTACGACAAGAGCAAGTTCAAGAAGACAGGTCCTCTTGTAGGAGCTATCGTTGTCGATGACGATGATGAAGTTCTGCTGATCAATTCAGAAGGCACTATCATCCGCATCAAAGCAAGCGAAGTTTCCAAGCTGGGAAGAGCGACCCAGGGAGTAAAGATCATGCGGACTGATGAAGACACCAACATCATTTCCATTGCTAAAGTGATCAACGAAGAGGAACATGCAGAAGATGCGAAAAAAGCCTTAGAAAAAAAGGCAAAAGAAAAAACAAAAAAAGAAGATGATGGATCCGAACAGACGACTTTGGATCTCTAAAAAATAACAAAAAGAGGAAGAAAGCATGAAACGAGTTTTTTCGGGCGTACAGCCTACAGGCAACATCCATATAGGAAATTATTTGGGAGCACTCAGACAGTTCGTAGAACTGCAGGAAGAAAATGAATGTATCTACTGCATTGTAGATCTCCATTCTATCACGGTACCGCAGGATCCTAAAGAACTGCGCAAGCATATTCTAGATGTGGCGGCTCTTTATCTGGCCATAGGTATCGATCCTAAGAAATCTATCGTGTTCGTGCAGTCGGATGTAAGCGGCCATGCGGAACTTTCCTGGATCCTTACATGTAATTCTTATACTGGAGAACTTTCCAGAATGACGCAGTTCAAGGATAAGAGCAAGGGTAAGGAATCTGCACCGACAGGATTATTCACTTATCCGATCCTTATGGCAGCAGATATTCTGCTCTATGATACAGATATCGTTCCGGTAGGAAATGATCAGAAGCAGCATATTGAGATCTGTCGTGATATAGCAATGCGTGTCAATAACAAGTACAAGGATACCTTTGTGATCCCGGATGGAAGGTTTTTAAAATCGGGAGCACGCATCATGTCGCTTGATGATCCAACTTCCAAGATGAGCAAGAGCGCAGAAAATATTCACAGCCGTATTTCTCTGCTGGATGAGGACAGCAAGATCAAAAAATCCATCATGCGTGCGACTACGGACTCTGACGGCGAGATTCGCTTTGATACGGAAAATAAGCCGGGTGTCAGCAATCTGCTGAGCATTTACAGTGCATTCTCCGGTGAATCCATCGATGATATCGTAGCGAAATACGCTGGCTGCGGTTATGGAGATTTCAAAAAAGATCTGGTTGGAATCACGCAGGAAGCTGTTGCTCCCATCAAACGGAATTTCAATGAGATCCGTGAATCGGACGAACTGAAAGCCATTCTGCGTGACGGTGCAGAAAAGGCGAATACTATAGCAGAAAAGACCATGAAGAGAGTAAAGGATCATTTCGGACTGGGATTTTAGGACAAATTTAGAATATAAGCGGCATTTGAATTCCGGATGGGTTTCAGATGTCGCTTTTGAAATAGTAGGAGATACTATGAAAAAATTGCTGGTAATTGGCAGAGAAAGAAGACTTATAAAATATGCTCCGGAACCGGATAGGCTCAAAGAGTATGATATTGTCTATGCTCCGGTGGGAGCACGGGATGAGGAACTTCTCACAAAAGGAAAGGACGCTGACTTTATTCTGGTGGATGCTATCGGGAGCATATCGGGAAACGTGATCCGGCAAATGGCAAATTTGAAGCTGATCCATTCAGAAGGTGTCGGTTATCAAGGTGTGGATCTTGATGCTGCAAAGGAATGCGGTGTTTACGTATGTAATTGTAAAGGAATGAACGCTTCCGCAGTGGCGGAGCAGGCGGTGCTCCTGATGCTGGGTGTTCTGCGGGACGTCTGCGGCGGAGACCGGAGCGTCCGGGCGGGAAGACAGATCGAAACCAAGGAGCAATATATGATCGAGGGAAATCTCACAGAGCTTTCAGAGTGCACGGTGGGTCTCATCGGCTTTGGTGATATTGCAAAAGCAACGGCGAATCTTTTGCGTGCTTTTGGTGCAAAGGTGGTCTATACAAAGAAGTCCCCTGCTCCGCCGGATGTAGAAACACGTTATGGCGTATCGTTTTTGCCGCAGGACGACCTTTTAGCAGTCAGCGATATCGTCAGTCTGCACGCACCCGTCAACGATGAAACTCGCTATATGGTGGACGCTTCGTTTTTGGAAAAGATGAAAGATACGGCGTATCTCATCAATACTTCCCGCGGAGAACTGGTGGACAGCAAAGCGCTGATTGCTGCTCTGGAATCAGGGAGCATCGCAGGAGCAGGACTGGATACCATCGACGGAGAACCGGTCAAATCCGACAATCCTCTTTTGCAGACTTCAGAAGAAGCAGGCAGAAAACTGCTTCTCAGCTGCCACATCGGGGGCATCACCCGCGCCTCCTTCAGCCGCGGATACGCTATGATCCTGGAAGCTATAGAAAAAGTCAGCCGCGGCGAAATACCGGATAATATTGTGGGGTAAAGATGTCATTTGTTATCTGCATTCCCCAATGGTCTTGTAGTGAAGAAACATGGTAACATCTGGCTTAATGGAATCTCTGACTATGTTACTGATTGAAAATCAAGGGGGATTGGGGTATAATAAAAAGCGAGCTTATAAATGAGAATATTCGCAATTTTTTTTGATCAGGAGTTGACAATATGGATGTATCCTCTGTAAAATCAACAGACAGACAGACAGACAGACAGACAGACAGACAGACAGACAGACAGAACTAAATAACGTCTTTTTTTGTCATACTTCAATATATAAGATTTTAAACGTATTTTCTTCGTTTTAAAACGGGGGATACGTTTTTTGTTTAGGAAAATTTTTATAAAAGTGAGAGGGAATGCTTATGAAAACAAAAAGGAAAATTATAGGTATTTTGATGGTGTTATGTGTTGCATTGATCTTTGTACCGACAACAGCGTTGGCAGAAGAAAATGGGCAAAGCAGCAAGACTGTTATCACATCAGTAGCAGAGCTTCAACAGTTTGCACAGGACGTTAATTCTGGGAAGTATGATAATAAAACAGATGCTATTGTAATGCTGAATGCAGATCTGGATCTCAGCGGAGTCAGCTGGACACCGATCGGAGCTGCTGATACGAATGGAAATGTGGAACATTGTTTCAGCGGCAAGTTCTACGGAAACGGTCATACGATTTCCAATCTGGATTTTTCCAGTGTGTATGGCAGTGGGCTAATCGGAGGTTTCTTTGGATATATTGAAAATGCTGAAATTTCCGGTTTAAATATCAAAGGGAAAATCAATATAAATTCAACTAAAGATTACACTTATTTTGGCACGATAGCAGGATATGCAGAGAAAAGTAACTTTTCTGATTGTGTATCAGACGTATCTTTTACGAACAATGATAACTATGTATATGGTTCTCTGGGAATGATCGGATACGCTGAGAATACGAAAATAAGATACTGTGAAAACAAGGGGAATCTTAATATAACAGGAGATATGGGAAGCCTCTATGCCGGTGGAATTGCGGGATTTTTAGCTCAATCAGAAGTAAGTTACTGTAAAAATACTGGTGATATGATCCTTTCTGCATCGCATGGTGGTAGTATTGTCGGACAGGCAGGTGAAAATTCTAAAGTTATTAACTGTTACGCGACAGGAAAACTGACTCCAATTGGAAAAGGAATCAGTGATATTGGAGGAATTGCAGGAACCATGAGCAAGGGTGCGATCATTAGCCACTGCTATTTCGCAGGAGATATTGATTTATCACAATACACAGCGCCTCTTCCGTATGGAAGATTTGGCGGCATTGTCGGTAAGCTTGATGCTGATTCTGTCACATTCGAAAACAACTACTTTGCAGAAAAAGAAAATGTTACATCCGGTGGGAAGGGCGTAGCTGCAGGCACAGCGAAAACGTTAGACTATATGAAAACCGAAGAGTTCTATAAAGAAATCAAAGGAAACGGCGGTGATTACATCTATAATCCTGGCGGCACTCCGGTTTTTCCTGCATTGAAGTACAGCGTGTCCTTTGCAGTAACCCCAGAGGAGGCATCGAACGTCATCATCGAGGTTAATGGACAGAAAGTAGTAAATGGCTCTATGGATCTGGCATCAGGTACGTATACTGTAAAGGCGACTGCGGACAATTGTGAAGTTTTGACAAAAGAGATTACCATAAGTGCCGACACTGCAACGCATATGCAGATCCTGGCTCTCAGCACGAAACAGACTGATGCGGTAACTCCGGCTGGAAAGACAGATCAGAGTAAGAATAACACAAGTGCTCGGACAGGAGATTCTATGAATATAGGGTTATGGATCGCATTACTGCTGATCAGTGGTGGATTGGCAGCCGGAACAGCGATTGTCAGCAGAAAGAAAAAATACAGCACAAAATAAAAAAGAATAAAGTGTAATCAGCATATATTGCAAAATCTTCGTTTACACGGAAAAATATGAAGAATCGGGAGTTTTCAGAGATTTCGAGGCGACAGCAATTTGCAAAATCTTTATTTGACAGATTTTCTGACCCAAAACGAGAATCTCACCGAATCATATGAAGCAATTCAAGATTCATTTCCTTATATGAACATTTTTTTCGATCATATAGGGAATGAGTTTTAAACAAACCAACTGTAACTTCAGAAAAATGATCAGCATTCTCGATAAGCACCAAAAAATTTGCATTTCGAAGATTTTGGTAGAATCCGGAGAATCAAATCATTAAAGTTTTCTTTGTTAGACGGCAATTTTTGCCGAAACGAAGATTTTGCAAAATGTTAGAGATTTTACGTAGCCATAAACCAGCCGAGGGCAATCTATTGAGAATAATATCCAGATGTTCAACAGGTGCAGGCAGCACCAACAGCCCCTAAAAGAAGAAAAATCTCAAAAAATACAAGGAAAATATTTACATCCAAGCTTAAAAATGATAGTATTAGAGCAAAGGAGGTAAATAATGGAAAATAAGAGATTTTTAGAACCGTTCCTGCTGGAGGACCTGGAAATCATACTGCGTAAGAAAGAACAGGTCTTGCAAGAGTTGAACGGACAGCTTAGGGGGATGCGAGGTGGCTCGCTCCATGTAAAGCATAGAAATGGAAGAGTGTATTACTGCGAGTATGCGGGTGGCAAAGAAATTGGAATCAGTAAAGATGAGGATAAGATTTACCGACTGGCGCGAAAAGAATATCTTCAGAAAGCGATCCGCCGGATTTCGGAAGAGTGCGTGATCCTGAAAACTATGATCCAGAAGGCGCAGAAGTATAGCAGTGGAGAAAAAGAAGCCGAATTTCTACATAAAATGACGGAACTGGATTGTAGAAAAGTCTGCTGGTCGGAAGAAAAATATAACTGGGCAACGACAGACTATCCTAAGAACACCTTATATCCGGAAAACTTAAAATATGCCACAAAGGCAGGAAGAAAGATGCGTTCCAAGTCAGAGCGGACGATTGGAAACAGGCTGGAGGATCGAGGGATCGTGTACTGGTACGATTCTGTTTTAGATCTTGACGGTGGGGTCTGCTCTCCGGATTTCTGGATCCGCAAGGATTCCGGGCTGTTTGTTATCTGGGAGCATCTTGGTCTTTTAGGTGATGCGGTATATGACAAACAAAACGAACGGAAAATAGAGATCTATCATGGAATGGGATTTCAAGAGCATACTAATCTGATCTTGACGACTGAGGAAGACATTGAAAATCCGGGAGTGCTGGACGGGATCATCGAAAGATTTCTGTTATCTTAAAGACTGCCTGTCCCCACTGACCTACCGGCAACGCTGCTTCGAGAAACAAAAGAGACCGTTCACAGGTCGGTTCTGCCGATCTGCCACGGTCTCCCTTGTCATATGGAAATATGGAACGGACTTTTTCGTACGCCGGACGGATTCCGGCATTTATGATGTTACGGATGAGACCGCTTTTAGAATTCCGGGAAAAACGGACAGCCTTAAACGGTCTCATCACAGAGAACTTTTTTACTGAACATGCAGAGCTCGTTCGCGCAGTTCCAGTTCTTCCGGATCAGTTGTTTCATCCAGCACAATGTTGTGCGGACGTTTCTTCTTGGTGTCTGGTTCTACGCAGACAAATGTGATAAACCCCTCTACGTTCTGACCGCCTGCGATCTCACACATGGCTTTAACGTGGATCATCATACTCGTGGTTCCTGTCTTAACGATCCGTCCGTAGATAGTCAGGATATCGCCCTTTTCAACAGGTCTTTTGAACGTGAATCCGTGAACGTTGACACACAGAACATCCTGCGGTCTGCCGTGTTCTGCAGCGGCAGTTACGAAACCGGCCTCCACCAGCCATTCAGCTGTTCTGCCGGCAAACAGTGTGCCGTGATGGTTCAGATCTTCAGACTTTACCAGGTGGGAAATTTTAAAAACCTTCATAGCATACTCCCCTTTTCTTTTTTAGTTTGTTATCTTTCATATACCCCTTTTGAGATGAACCCAGTATATTCGTTTTTTTATAAAAAAGATATAGAGAATCGGTACTAAGTTGAAGAATACAGGAAATAAAAAGCTCTCAAACTATAGTTTGAGAGCTTTGCAGTTGCAAGTAGTCTAGCAGTTACAAATGTTGCAAGGCCGGTTGCCGACCTATTTACAGGTTGGTGCAGCTTTTTTCTCTGCCTTTCTCTGCTTGATGATTTCGCGGCGTTCTTCCGCTTCTTTCCAGAGCTTTTTTTCAAGTTCGGTTTCAGGAACGTATTCTCTTCCGATTGCCTGAGGGCGTCCGTTTTTACCCATGCAGACCATTGTGAAGTTGGCGGACAGTGCCTTTTCCGGGCCGCTGTGAGATTCCAGATCTTCGGATTCTACGCGCACCAGGACTTCCATCGAAGTGCGGCCTACGTATACAAGAGAGGCAGTGCATGTAACCAGTGCTCCGACGAAGATCGGCAGGTGGAATAGCAGTTCATCCACACGTGCGGTCACGCAGTTTCCCTTACTGAATTTCATAGCGACAGCTGCTGCTGCCATGTCCATAAATTTCATGATCTCGCCACCGTGTACATTTCCTGCCACGTTTGCCTGATGAGGCAGCATGACCTGACTCATTACGATTTTGTGTTGTACTTCCATGTTGTTTTCCTCCATTGTAGTTACAGTGATGCCGGACGAAGTCCGGCGCGGTTTACAGTATTATATTTAAAAATCAGGATCCGTCGATCCCCAGCCGGTGATATCTACCGTTCTTGTTGACAGCGTGATATCAAGATCTTTGGCATAATCAAAATAAAGATCCACCTGATCCATGGTCAGCATGTCGGATGTCATGAGGCCAGTCTGATGCATGTGCCCTTCCAGCATCAGTTTAGAGAACAGGAAACCACCCTGTCCTGTCAGATACATCTCAGCTGTGATGCCCGATTTGGCGAAAGACTCCGCAAGTCCCGGAGCATTTACCAGCGTAATGACTTCGATATCTCTTCCGTCTTTTTTTCCGATGGCACTGACTTCCATGTAGCCATTGTCCGAGATAAGGCCTTCGTTCAGGATCTGCCGGATCTCATCCTCCGTTTTAGGTGCAGGCGGCAGATGGCGGAGCACCAGGTCATAAGGGATGATTTCCTGTCCGTTAAATTTTTCAGGTTCACGAGAAAGCAGTCCTGCCTGATAAAGAGGTCTCGCAAAGTTCATTCCGGTACCGCCGTATTTGAATACAACGTTCTTTACACCTTTAAAGAATTCATCCGGATGGAGGCTGTAATATACCGGTTCATCGTGGGAATGTTCATAAAAAGCAATGTCCAGCGGGCTATTATCCCAGGATTTCCCGCACTCACGGTATACCGGGACCGTATAAGGTTCCCGGCGGATCAGCCTGCCGTCGATGTAGGCATAAGAAAGCTCCGACATATCTTCAAGAGCTACCTCCGGCGACCACCAGAAGGGTTGGAATCTTTTCGCTTCTATCCCTTCCCAGACCAGATTGCGTATGCTTTCGCATGTATCCAGATAGCGCATGGCATCCCGCGTTGCCGCACAGATGAGTCCCGGGGCAGAGCCGGTTCCTATAAGTGCCAGCAGCCCTGCTTTTTCGAATTTCGGACCATATACGTCAAACTGATAATGGATGCTGTCCACCCATTCTTTTGCAAATGCTGTGGAGGCGGCATAGTCCTGATAGTGAGCGCCTACTTCCAGTGCGGCATCCATGACGTTTGGTGTGAATGAAAGCGGCAGGGCATTGACTAGAAGGAAAACGCCTCTGGCAGCACTAACGATGGAATCTTTGTCTCGTGCATCTACAAGAACAGGTTCTCCTTTTTTAAGCTTTTTAACTTGTTTCAAAGCATTATGATCTGCGTCTGCGCAGATGATTTTTTCAACGTATGGTTCTTTATCAAAGCATCTGGCAGCTGCAAAACCCTGCGCCCCAAGGCCAAGGACCATGACTGTTTTTTTCTTCATACTATTCATGATCGGCCCCCTGTTCGTTAGCCTGCAGCTTTCGAACGCCGTCAACGATGATTTTTTCCACGATATCAGGGAGTGCTTTCTCTTCTTTTCTGGAAAGCCCTTCCGTCGGGATCGGTTTATGAACGATCATTTCGATATTGGCACTTGTCAGATGGCCTGGTTCTTCAAACATTTTATAGCTTCCGTTCAATGATACGGGGATGATCGGTACACCGGGTTTGGTTGCAAGTTTCAGCGCACCTTTCTGGAACTCTCCGGGATCGGGTCCTTTACTGCGGGTTCCTTCCGGGAATATAGCCAGGGAAAATCCTTCCTTGATGTATTCGATCCCACGGTTGATGGCTTCCAGCGATGCGCGCGGATCATCTCTCTCGATGAATACGCTGCGGATCCGTGCGATCCATTTGCCGTAGAGAGGTATCTCACCTAGTTCTTTTTTTGCTACAAAGGCAAACTGGAACTTCTGAAAAGCCTTGAAATAAGAAAAGATATCCGCATAGCCCTGATGGTTTCCCACGAAGACTACCGGCCCGTGATCCGGCAGGTTTTCTTCGCCGTAAACGGTGACGGTACTTCCGAAAATGTCCATCACATGGTTTCCCCAGGTGGTTGTAGATTTCAGGATCCATTTTCGTTCTTCTTCGTAATTTCCGGCGGCTCTTGCGGCTTCGATGTGTTTTTTGTCAGGCTGCAGATGTCTCAGACAGCTGAGCATTTTTATAGCGCCTGGAATGTTTGCAATAATATTCATGTTTTTATCTCCTTGCGGCAGTGCCGTTTTTTTGCATTTTATGATATGTACTTTGATTTTACAATCGCGTCCATTATACCATGACACAGCTGCTGCGTACAGTTGCAACGCAGCCCTTTTGTAAAAAATGGGTGCTATTCTGTTCGGAATAGGATATAATCAGAGTATATCCTATAAGAGTATATCCTATATATGTGTGGAGGAAAAGAAAATGGTTCTTTTAACTTTAAATTATGTGCCGGGTAGAGAGATCGACGCTCTGGGCATGGTAAAGGGAAACGTAGTGCAGTCCAAGAACATCGGCAAGGATCTGCTGGCTGGATTTAAAAACATCGCCGGCGGAGAAATCAAAAGCTATACGGAAATGCTGGCAGAAGCTCGTCACATCGCCACTATGCGAATGATCAATGAAGCGGAAGCCATGGGAGCAGATGCTGTTATCAGCATGCGATTCGCATCTTCTTCTGTTATGGACGGAACAGCTGAGATCATCGCCTATGGAACAGCGGTAAGATTCCGGTAGCTCGCGCTGCTGATGAGGCATAGTATGAAAACAGGAAAAACAAAAATACAATGGATCGCAGGAGCTGCCGCAGCAGGCGGCTTCTGTTTTCTGCTGCTTCTGGTTTTAAGCGGCAAAGAAGGCTGCCTGGATGATCCGATAAGACATTTTTTTTACGGACTGCGCAGCGATGCGCTGACACCGCTTGCCATTGGGATCACTGATCTGAGCAACACGAAATTTATCATAGCACTGTGCCTGATTCTATTGATCCTGCCGCAAATCAGGAATATATATGGGATCCCGGTTTCCATGGGAGCGATATTTGTCACGATCTTGAACAAGACCATGAAACATATCATCCAAAGGCTGCGACCGGAGGATATAGAGCATCTGGTTCAGGAAGGTGGATATTCCTTTCCAAGCGGTCATTCCATCACTAGCATGTTCGTATACGGCATGCTGCTGTATTTGATCTGGATACACGTGAAAGACCGGCGGCTCAGAAATATATTGTCGGTCCTTGTGATGATCCCGCTGGTGCTGGTGGGACCGAGCCGGATCTACCTGGGCGTCCATTACCCTACCGACGTGCTGGCGGGCTGGTGCCTAGGATTCGCAGTATTGATGGCAGCCATTGGAGTGGTGCAGCGGATCACAGCCGGACGCGAGAAAAAATCTTTACAAAAATCTTTGCAGAAAAACAATAGAAAAGAGGGAAATAAATGAAACCAACAGAACAACCAACGCTGATCATCATGGCGGCCGGGATGGGTTCCCGTTACGGCGGTCTGAAACAGGTGGACAAAATAACCGACGCCGGAGAGATCATCCTTGATTTCTCGCTGTACGACGCCATGATGGCTGGATTCAACCGGGCGATATTCGTTATCAAGGAAGAGAACCGGGAGATTTTCCGGGAAATGGTGGATGAACGTGCAGGCAGATTCATGGAGATCGAATATGCCTATCAGAAACTGGAGGATATCCCGGAGGGTTTTGCAGTACCGGAAGAACGGCAGAAACCATGGGGGACGGCACATGCGGTGCTGGCGTGCAGAGAACTGATCAACGGTCCGTTTGTTGTGATCAATGCCGACGATTACTATGGGCCGGACGCCTTCGTGCAGATCTACGATTATCTGACGACCCACAAGGATGACGATGTATACGAATACTGCATGGTGGGTTATCAGCTGAAAAACACCGTTACCGAAAACGGTCACGTGGCGCGCGGCGTCTGTGAGCTTGATGACAAAGGATTCCTGAAAAAAGTCACCGAGCGGACGAAGATCATGCACCACGAAGATGGCATCGCCTATACGGAAGACGACGGTGAAAGCTGGACGCAGCTGCCGGAGGATACTATCGTGTCCATGAATTTCTGGGGATTTTCCAAGAGCATGATGGAGGAACTGCAAAGCGGCCTGCCGGCGTTCCTGAAGCAGGCACTGGCGGAAAATCCACTTAAGGGCGAGTATTTCCTGCCGGGTGTTGCAGACCGGCTGGTGCAGGAAGGCAAAGCAAGAGTGAAAGTGCTGACTTCCCATGATAAATGGTATGGCGTGACGTATAAGGAAGATAAGGAAGACGTAAGGAATGCGCTCCAGGCCATGAAGGATAAAGGAGAACACTATCCGGAAAAGCTGTGGAAGTAAGAAAAAAATACGAGAAATATAAAATGACCGCCCTTCGATCTGCAGTCGAGGCGGTCATTTTTTATACAGTTTTAGTACAGCTTGGTATCTACTACCTTAGGCTGGTAGCCTTTTTCTTCCAGAGCCTTGAGGATCTGCTGCTTGTGGTTAGTGCCGTAGGATTCCATGGTGATCCGCAGCTCCACAGATGCATTTCGGTTGATAGAAACAAACTGATTATGTTCCAGCTTGATGACGTTACCGTTTTGATCGGCGATGGCAGCCGCTACTTTCACAAGTTCTCCGGCCTTGTCCGGCAGCAGTACCGATACGGTGAAGATGCGATCCTGCTGGATCAGACCGTGCTGCACGACGGAGGACATGGTGATCACATCCATGTTGCCGCCGCTTAGTACGAGGACGGCTTTTTTCCCTTTCAGATCCAGCTGATCCAGGGCGGCGACCGGAAGAAGTCCGGAGTTTTCCACGATCATTTTGTGGTTTTCTACCATATTGAGGAACGCCCCGATAAGACGGGAATCATCCACTGTGAGCATCTGTGCGATGTTTTCTTTGCAGTATGGGAAGATCTTTGTGCCGACTCGTTTTACGGCCGTACCGTCGGCGATGGTGTTGGCAGACGGAAGCGTCACCGGGCCATCGTTTTTCAGAGCTTCTGTCATGCTGGCAGCATTCTTAGGTTCTACACCGATGACCTTGATTTTCGGATTGAGCATTTTCGCCAGAGTAGAGACGCCGGTCACCAGACCGCCACCACCGACCGGCACCAGGATGTAATCGACAGTAGGAAGTTCCTGGACGATTTCCATAGCAATGGTCCCCTGCCCTGTCGCTACGTCAAGATCGTCGAAGGGATGGATGAATGTGAGGTGACGTTCATCGGCAAGTTTCATAGCATATTCATAGGCGTCATCGTATACATCACCGTAGAGTATGACCTCTGCACCGTAGCCTTTCGTGCGGTTCACCTTGATCAGCGGTGTTCCGGTCGGCATGACGATGGTCGCCTTGCATCCGAATTTTTTCGCAGCATATGCTACGCCCTGCGCGTGGTTTCCGGCAGATGCAGTAATAAGTCCGTGAGAGCGCTGCTCCTCGTTTAATGTGGCGATCTTGTAAAAGGCGCCGCGAACCTTGTAAGCGCCGGTATACTGTAAGTTTTCCGGTTTCAGATAGATCTTGCCGCCGGTCATATTGCTCAGTGTTTCACTGTATTCCAGCTTGGTGGGCAGCGTCACTTTTTTGACTAGTTCCGCCGCCTCTTCGAATTTATTTAAAGTAAGTTTTTCTGTCATGTTCTGTCCCCTTTTTTATATTTTTTGCTATTTTAATTTATCCAGTACAGCATTTCGATTTTTACTGATGGTGCCGTAGTAGCTGGTCATGCGGGCTGCCACTTTGTCGTCCCAGGTAGAGCTGGCTGCGTAACGTTTGTTCACGTCAGAAATGGTTTTACCGCAGTACAAAGAGCCACCCGGCCGCAGATAATTCTGCGCCAGAGCTTTAGACACCACGTTGATGCATTCAGCCTTTGACGAAAATCCGCTGCTGCCGAATCCGAACATGTTGTTAGGCTTGAAGCATATGGTCCCATCGGCACTTTCCAGTGATGCGATGGCTACGACAAACAGGCAGTTGACGCCATAGTCCTTCTCGGCTTTGACGAAAGAACTTTCAAGCCCCTTGAGGTTTCCCTTTGTGATCAGCTTCAGTTCCGCCTCCGTCACGCCGCTTGGTTTGCTCACATCCATGCTGCGCACCTGAGCATTGCTGTACGCCGGGATGGTCTCGTCAGCAACGACACGGTCTGCTGCTGAGGTCCGCAGAGCGTTGGCAAGATCGATGTCGGTGGCCTCGCTGGACTTTTCCTGAAGGATCGCCTCATCCGCCTTTGCAGCGGCATGATCCACTTTGTCTACTAAAAAATACAGTCCTAATGCAAAGAGCGCTGCGGAGAGTATGATAGCAGCGGACGCCAGCAAGGCCGCGCTTTTAGAGAATCTCTTCGGCGGGCCGCTTTGCAGCAGTACATTGCCGTCTGCAGTGCAGTACTTCACGCCGGCGGTATTTGTATTCTGTTTTATCTTCTTTTTCATAAGAATCACTCGCTTTTCTAAAATCTGATTCTATTATACTCTATTTGTTGGGGAATTGCACTTTGTTCTTTAAGGCAGCTGTATGCTTAGGTCTTTCAGGATCTTTCTGGAAAGTTCCAGGCGAACTGTTTTCTCGGGATTTACGATCTGGCAGATGGACAGGTTGCCCGCAAGGCTCAAAAGCATGCCGCATGCAGCGGTATCCATCTCTGTTTCCTGCTGTAAAAAACGGAGCATCGCATGGCTGGCATCGCGACTGGCTTTGTCCAGATCGGCTGCGCTCTGGATCGTGCAGAACATGTCACTGGAAAGCAGGCAGGGCGTTGGAAGGACGGTATCCTGCAGTACAGTGATTTTGACTGTGACTGCACCTGCAGCCTCCATTCCGCAGATGAGAACCTCGCCATCCCCCATAACAGCATGAAGATCCCCCATGGAGAGCAGTGCTCCCGGCACAAAAACCGGCAGGTACAGCGTAGTGTCTTCTGAAATTTTTGTACAGTCCATATTGCCGCCGTGATCTCCGGGAATATGTGTGGAAATGGAGCTTGACTCTGGAGAAGTTCCGATCACGCCGATCATGGGCTGCAGTGGAAGCTGAAGTGTTTCGTTGAACGGAACCATGCCATCCTCAATAGAAAACTGGCGCACACATTCCTCCGTCAGCAGATCTCCGAATGTTCCGGCACCGGGAAGCGCCTGCATGATCCCCGTGGGATTCAGGGAGATCTTCAGGATCTCCACTTTTAGAACATCTCCGGGGCAGGCTTCTTCAATGTATAACGGACCAGTTGCCGGATTAGATAAAGTGTTTTCTGGATCCAGCAGCGTTCCGTTTGCCATCAGACGATCATCATAGCAGTCCCGCGTTTCAAAAAGAACCGTATCACCGCTTTTACAAAATGCGGCAGGACGATTGTCCGGACCCAGATTTCCGGTAACATCTTTTTTAGATATGGTAAGCATAAAAAACTCCTCTTTCGTATTTTTCAGAAGATATCTTTACATACAGCTTAACAGAAAACCTTCCTGAAATCAAAAAAATAACTTCAAGCGGATTGTTTTTCCGGCAAAGTTTGGTAAAATAAATCTGAGCGGAGGAGCCACGGGCTATGCAACGCTTGGAAAGAAGGCAAAACCATGCAGTTTTTATTAAAAGGTATCATATCCATGATCGTGACTGTCCTGCTGCAGGGCGGTGTGGCGAATATCGTTTCCACAACGCCGGAAGATGCGGCAAAGGATTTTTTGGAAGGACTGAAAAACAACGAGCCACAGGTCATGGAAAAATACATGGATAACTCATACATCAATTTTATCTGCAATGTAGAAGGAGATGAAGGCGTGGTGGATCGGATGGACGATGCGCTGTTCCAGAACTTTTCCTATGAAGTGGACAAGGTGGCGGCTAAAGACGACGTGGCTGTAGCGAAAGTGACTGTGACCTGCAATGATTTCAGTCAGGTTTCGGCAGCTTATGACAAAGCGGCGTACGATTTTATAAAAAGCAACCTTTATACTGATGAAGTGGCGGATAAGACGGCACTGAACGCCAAGTGTCTGGATCTTTATGTACAGCAGATCGAGGCAGCATCCTCCGGGGAGACTGCGGAGACCGTGATCTATCTGCCTATGGTGGATAATGGCTATTATGGATGGGATGTCTTGCTTTCCGATGAGCTGATGCAGACCATGCTGGGAGGACTACAGATGCCGGTGAGCGAATAAGGGCAAAAAAATGCAAAAATAAGCAAAAATACACAGAGAACAACTTCGATTTTTTGCATATTTTTGCACTAAGAAGCACTAAGAAAAGGAATGACGAACTGTGCAAAGCATAGAACTTTGCAGAAAAAAGTTTTTATCGATCCATTAGAATTACAACGATTCAAGACGATTTCAATACCGCAGAAAAATATGCGGAAGGGGGAATTGTCTTTTTTTTGCCGAAGTTGGCATCGAAGTTGCGATAACTATAGGCGTAACTAAAAACCGCAATTATTACAAGGCAACCATTTTGAAAGGAGAAATGAAAGTGGATTCTCAAAAATCAAAAGTGCAGGGGAAACTGCGAAAAGGCGTTTTCTTTCCTGCTGCAGGAGCACTCGTTATTTTCATCGGGCTGGTAGCGGCCTTCCCGGACAAGGCTTATGAGGTACTGACCGGACTGCTCTATAAGATGGGCGGAAGCTGCGGCTGGGCTATAGAGCTTCTGATCTTTTTCGTATTTGTAGGGGGCTTGATCCTTGCCTGCACCAAGTACGGCAACATCCGGATCGGTGGAGATAATGCCAAGCCTCATTACAGCATGTGGAGCTGGATCACCATGTCCATCTGCGGCGCTATCGGTACAGGCATCATCTTCTGGGCACTGGGAGAACCGATCTATCAGTATATGGGACCTGCAAGCTCGGCCGGCGTAGAGCCTGGATCGGAAGCAGCGGCAACATGGGCTGTATCCCAGACTATGTTCCACTGGTCCTTCGAACAGTTTGCATTTTATTCCGTACCTGCTATCGTTTTAGGTCTGCTTCTTTATAACTTTAAAAAGCATGTATCTTATGACCCGGTCGCAGATCTGGCTATCGGCAGACACAATAGGGGTCTGGGGAATGTATTTCATTTTATAATCGTATTCGGTATGTGTGCGGGAGTTGCCTGCTCCATGGGCGTAGGTCTGATGCAGATCGGTTCCGGTATCGAATACCTGAGCGGATTAACATCTGGCAAAGGCTTATGGCTCATTCTGGCAGCTATCGTTACTTTTATTTTCGTTCTGTCCTGCGTATCAGGGATCGAGAAGGGCTTGAAGAGAATGTCCTCTTTCACAAGCTATGCATTCATCTTCCTTCTTGTTGCGATCCTGATCCTGGGGCCGACGGCATTCATCCTCAACATGTCCACCGAATCCTTAGGTGCGATGCTTTCTGAGATACCGAAGAGAACTATGATCACAAATGCAATGTTCCCGGGAGACAACTGGGCTTCTGACTGGTGGTTACAGTATGTAGGAAGCTTCATCGTATACGGACCGATCATCGGCGTATTCCTCGCCAGGATCGCATACGGAAGAACCGTAAGACAGTTTATCCTGGTAAACACATTTGTTTCCGGCGGATTCTGTGCAGTATGGTGCGGTATTTTCGGAAGTATGGCAGTATACCTTCAGTCCACAGGGAAATTCGACGTATGGGCTGCCGTACAGGAATCCGGAATGGCTTCTACCGTATACCAGCTGCTGGACAGCCTGCCGTTCGGTAAGATCCTCATCGTGGTATTCATTGTAACGGTGTGTACATCGTTCTGTACCATCGCTGACCCGGCATCTTCTGCCCTGGCGAATATCACAGTAAAGGGAAGCTCCATCGAAGACGAGCCGCCTAAGAAGATCAAAATGCTGTACGGCATCTTCATGGGAGCACTGGCTTACGCTCTGATTGCTTCCGGCGGACAGGATTCCGTAAAATCCATCTGGATCATCGTAGGCGTTCCGATGACGATCATCATCCTTGCACTTTGTATTTCAACCATAAAATCTCTTGTATATCTGCAGAAGAAAAAAGAGGCAAATGATCCGAACCTTGACTTTGAAGATATGCTTCGTGTATCTGGAGAGAAAGAAGAAAAGGAGTAGAGTACCATGACTACAAAATTCAAACATGATCACTGGACGAAAGGAGTGACAGAGCGTGTCAATCATCTTCGTGATACGTTCTGGAAGTTCGAGCCGTCCGTCGACATAGAAAGAAGTGTGATTTACACACGTACCTATAAAGAAACAGAAGCGGAGGATACTATTATCCGCCGGGCAACATCTTTCAAAAACTACATGAATGAACGTACCATTGACATTTTACCGGGCGAACTGATCGTCGGGACAAGCGGGAAAGCACCGAAATCATTCATCTTCTGCCCTGACGTCTGTTTCGGTTGGGTCGAGGCAGAGCTGGATGAGATCGACACGCGGGAACAGGACCCATATGCCATTACGGAAGAGGACAGAGAACTCATCCGTAATGAGCTGATCCCGTACTGGAGAGGCAAATCCATGGAGGAATACTTCATGGCCAACGTGTCCGACGAGCTGCGCAACGTGGCAGTAGGGACCTGCGTTGTTTACGGAGAAAACAAGACTACGGTAGGCGGCGGCGAAACCGCGGTAGGTTTTGAAAATATCATCCTGAAAAAGGGATACAAGGGAATCAAGGAAGAAGCGGAAGCCAAACTGGCAGAGCTGGATAAAAACGACATCGAGAACTTTGACAAGATGCAGGTTTACCGCAGCATGATCCTCTCCTGCGAAGCTATGAAGATCCAGAGTGACCGTTATGCGGATCTGGCTGAAAAGATGGCCGCAGAAGAAACCGATGAAATGAGAAAACAAGAATTGCTGACCATAGCAGAAAGCTGCCGGCGCGTTCCGTGGGAACCGCCGCGGACTTTCCGCGAAGCAGTGCAGGCCATCAATCTGGTGGAAGTTGCGCTGTACTGTGACGAAATCAGTTCCGGCTACAACATCGGCCGGTTTGACCAATATCTGTATCCATACTACAAGAGAGACAAGGAAGCAGGTATCCTGACAGATCAGGATGCTCTGGAACTGCTGGAATGTCTGTGGCTTAAGATCGCAGAATCTCTGTATGGTCTCTCCAAGGACGGAGCCGAATTCTATGTGGGATACCAGCCGTATCACGGCGTGACCTTAGGGGGCGTCAACGAAAAAGGCGAAGATGCTGTCAATGAACTTTCCTTTATGGGTATCCAGGCAACCATGGATCTGCAGATGAACTCACCTACCATCAACATTCGTGTGAACAAGGCCAACACCAACGAGTTCCTCCTGAAGATCGCAGATCTGATTGCCTGTGGAACGGGACAGCCGTCTGTACACTTTGACGAATCTGCTATGGAAATGCTGAGAAGAAGCGGCGTAGACGAAAGCGAGCTGTGGAACTACACGCTGGTAGGATGCGTTTCTCCGCAGATGGCAGGCGAGACGACGCAGTGGAATGAAGGCTCCCGTTACTCCTACCCGACTGCGGTAGAATGGGCATTATACGATGGTTACAGCTACATCTTTGATCGTCAGATGGGTCTGCACACAGGCGATCCGACGACCTTCAAGACATATGAAGAATTTGAAGCTGCTGTGAAAAAACAGATGGCATACCTGGTAGGATGTGCCTGCCGATGCAGCCAGCTGGCAGAGAGGGCTCAGCAGCTTCGCCTTCCTAAGCCGTTCCGTGACTGCTGCGTTGCCGGACCGATGGAAAGCGGTAAAGACATCATGTACAAGGGCAGTAGCAAATACTTTGCAGGCCCTGGACTTTTAGTAACAGGTGTCGCCGATTATGCAGACTCCATGGCAGCTGTCAAGAAGCTGGTATACGATGACAAGAAAATCACCATGGCAGAGCTGATCGACGCTCTGAAGAAGGACTTCGAAGGATACGACGAGCTTCGCTACATGCTGATCCACGATGCACCGAAGTACGGAAACGATGATCCGTATGTTGACGATATTGCAAAGGATTGTGTAAAATACTCGGGAGATGTAGCGGACAGCTACACGTCCATCTTCGGTTCTCATTATGCAAACGGTCTTGTGCCGGTAATGGCGAACGTGCCTCACGGAAAGGCGATATGGGCACTGCCTTCCGGAAGAAAAGCCAAGGAGCCTCTGGCAGACGGTATGTCGCCGTACCCAGGCTATGACAAGCATGGCCCGACAGCTGTTCTCAAATCCGTTTGTGATGTAAACCACGCAGACTGCAGAGCAGGAACACTGCTCAACCTGAAGCTGACACCGCAGCTCATCAAAGATGAAGCGGGTAAGCAGAAGCTGGTAGCATTGCTGCGTTCCGAAGAGGTCATGGGAGGATTCCATGTACAGTTCAACGTAGTAGACAGAGATACACTGCTGGATGCACAGGAGCACCCGGAAAAATACAGTGATCTTCTGGTTCGTGTAGCCGGATACAGCGCATTCTTTGTAGACCTGAGAAAAGAAGCACAGGATCTGATCATCAACCGTACCGAAGTTTCTGCATGGTAAGGGAGAAACCACATGCCTCAACTAGTTTACGTTACAAATATACAAAAATTTTGCACCCACGACGGACCTGGGATCCGGACAAATGTATTTTTCAAGGGATGTTCCATGGAATGCAAATGGTGTGCCAATCCGGAAACCATCGATCCTTATCCGCAGCTGATGTATTATCGCAATAAATGCACCGGCTGCGGGCGGTGTATCCCCGACTGCATCCACGAAGCAATCAAGTTTCATCATGACGGAAGCCGGGTGGAGCAGATCTCAGGCAAGTGTAAGAACTGCGGGGCGTGTGTCAGTGCGTGTCGCCAGGATGCGCGGGAGATCGTCGGTGAGCTGAAGACTCCGGAAGAAGTCTTTAAGATCGTCGATCAGGATAAGGTTTTTTACCAGCAGTCGGGTGGTGGTGTAACCTTTTCTGGCGGAGAGCCTTTTTTGCATCCGGAATTCATTCAAAAAGTGAGTGAAATGTGCAAGGCTGAAGGGTATACTACAGCTGTGGAAACCTGCGGCAACTTCTGTCTGTCCCCGGTACTCAAAATCATCGATCTTATAGATCACGTGCTTTTTGATATCAAAATCATCGATGAAGAGAAGCATATCCGGTACTGCGGGAAGTCTAATCAGAAAATCCACCGAAACTTTGAGACACTGTTGGAACTGACCGATGTGACGCCGCGCGTGCCGATCATCCCGGGTATCAATGATACTCCTGTGGACATCGCGCTGCTGTGTCGTTTTTTCACACAGTACAAGGACAAGATCAAGCGCGTCCATATTTTGCCGTACCATAATCTGGGTCTCGGTAAATACGAAGCGCTGGACGAGCCGTACTCTCTCAATGATGTACATCCGCCGTCAGACGAGCACATGAACGGGATCAAGGCGGATCTGGAACGATGCGGGTTTGAAGTCGTGATAGGAGGCTAAAAGAAGTGGAGCGCCTTTTGCCAGGCTGTTTCGGGGGACATTATGAACAACAAAATCAAATTGAATACTCTGGCGTTCATTACCATTATTTTTTGGTCGGCTGCGTATCCGCTTACAAAGGTGGCGTCACAGGACTTTGATTGCTACACCATAACGGCACTGCGAGCGTTTATCGCTGCAGCTGTAATGCTGATCATTGGTTTGGTAACGCATATAAGAAAAATTTTCAAGTTTAGTCATGTTTGGTTGTTTGCGATCGAGGGTGCATTCGCTTTTTCGCTATATGTGATAGTGTTTAATATAGGACTCCAGACCCTGACCACTACAACTTCGAGCCTGATAATCGCAACCGTTCCAATATTTACGGCAATAGGGGCATGGAAAATTTTCGGAGAAAAACTGAAGCCTGTTGGATGGATATCAATGGGAACGGCTTTTGCCGGCGTATGTATACTGTTGCTGTGGGACGGTGACTTAAGCATTGGAATAGGCGCTTTATGGACGTTTATTGCTGTGCTGATGTTCAGTGCGTATAATCTCATAAACAGAAAGCTTGAAAATCTCGGCTACAATTCAATGGAAATCGTGACGTACGCATTGATATTCGGAGCAATCGAATTACTTCCTTTCGCTCCAAGAGCTGTTGGACAGATCATGACCGCAGATACATCTTCCCTTATGGCAATCATATTTATGGGGATTGGAACAAGTGCTCTGGCATATTACACCTGGTCAAAGGCGCTAACGTATGCAGATAAACTGAACGAAGTTACAAATTATCTTTTTTTATCCCCATTCATCACTGCTGTTTTGGGATGGTTGATGCTTGCAGAGATTCCCGGAGCAGGAATATACATAGGGGGAGCAATAATAATGCTCAGCCTCATTGTTTTCAGTGTAAAAAGCAGATGATTTGCAGGAACAATAAAGAAACAAAGTATACAAAAATAAAAAACACGGGATCCCATCAGCGGTGGATCCCGTGTTTTTTCATATGGTAGGAAAGCTTTTGCCGGCTGATACCAAGCTGGCGTGCTGCTTTGGAAATATTGCCGCCAGTTTGCAGGAGAGCATCCAGTATCTTCTGCTTTTCCTTCTCTTCGATGATCGTGTACAGTGTTTCCGGCTGAAGGTTCTCCGGTTGTGAGATGTCCGGCTGTGATACGCCTGCAGTAACTGGAGAAGCCGGTGCAGCTGCCGGTGCCGGAGAAGCAGGTGAGGCAGGAGCTGCTAAAGATGGTACAGAGATACCCTGCAGAGTCCCGACATAGGTGGTAGTCGCATCAAAAAGATAGTGAGGCATGTCGTGCATGCGGATCTCTGTTCGATCCGGCGGAATGCTGCTGATGGCAGATTCGATCACATGTTTTAGCTGTCGAACGTTTCCAGGCCATGGATAGGATATGAAAAATTCATGAACCTCCGGAGAAAGATTTCGCAGTTTCTTCTTGTAGGTCCGGTTGAATTTCTGAATGAAATGATTCGTCAGCAGATCAATATCCTGAGGTCTGTCTTTGATTGGCGGGATCACGATAGTCGTGACAGAAAGACGGTAAAACAGATCTTCGCGCAGCTGATTTTTTTGCAGGGCGATCTGTGGCATAGTATTGATACTGCTGATGATCCGGACGTCAACTTTGATATCGCAGCCGCCGCCAAGACGACGGATTTCTTTTTCTTCCAGGACACGAAGCAGCTTCGCCTGTGACTCGAGGCTCATAGAGTTGATTTCATCCAGAAACAATGTTCCGCCTTCGGCCTGTTCAAACAGACCGATCTTATCCAGAGCCCCGGTAAAGGTCCCCTTGGTCGTTCCAAAGAGGATCCCTTCCAGAAGGCCGTCAGGAACGGCGGCACAGTTGATGGCAAGGAATGGTTTATTTTTTCTTGGGCTGGAGTTATGGATGGCCTGCGCGAATACTTCTTTGCCGGATCCGGTGAAGCCGGACAGCAGTATGGGCACGTCGTTAACAGCAGAGCTCTTGGCAAGTTCGATGCTTCGCTGAAATGCGGGGTGCTCTCCTATTAGAGAATCGAAAGTTTTCTTTTTTGCCTTTGGGTTTTTCTGCTGATTCTTCTGTAAAGCGGTATTATCCGATAATACCTGGCTGACCAGAGTCATGTCACGCTGCACCGTGCATACTCCCAGCAGTTTGTCTCCTGCAAATAAAGGAAAGGATTTTGCCAGCTGATGGTATTGTTTGCCGTCAAGCATATAAATGTTTTCGTGTTCCGGAATGGTTTTTTGCTCATAGAGTGCCTTTAGTGTCGGGCTTTCTCCCTGAGTATAGAGTTCCTTGATATGTTTGCCCTTGACTTCTGAATTCGTCAGATTCTCGAAAGCTTCCACAGCCGGATTGATAAACTGGAGACAGCCTTGTTCGTCTACGATATAGACGTATTCAGTCATATTATTTAAAATGGTCAGAACGCAGGGATTTTCAAGGATCGCCTGTAACTCGTCTTGCATGAAAAATACCTCCTTTTCAATGATTCTATTTTACCATAAAACAGGCGGGAATTCACTGAAATTCGTGGGCTTCGGGAAAAAGAGCGAGGGAAAATCATGACACCAACAGGAAAATTCAACCGCGTACAACATCAAAGCCTCGCAAATCATGATTCATGTTGTATTCCCCGGAAGATGGAGGAAAGGTGCAACATAAAAGAGGCTGTTTAAGGCGTTCATGTTGTATTTTTTGCAGAAAAAACAGCTTGCCTCGTCCTTTGCAGAAAAAAATCACTCATTCCCCTTGCATTCTCGCGGATTTCCGGTATAATATATAGGCGTGTGATTTTGCACGCAATCCTTGCGATGGACCGCTCCATCGCCATTTAGTCCACAGGGAGGTGAAAGAAAGATGGCAAATTATGAAGTAATGTTCATCCTCGATCCTGCATTAGAAGATGATAAGAAAGATGCTACTGTAGAAACAGTAAAGACTATCATCGCCAGCGAAGGTGAAGTTGGTAATGTAGACGTTTGGGGAATGAAGAAGCTCGCATATCCGATCCAGAAGAAGGCGGAAGGATATTACGTAGTTGTAGAGTTTAAAGCTCCGCACACACTGCCGAAGGAACTTGACAGAAGACTCAAGATCTCCGACAACGTAATGAGACACATCATCATCAACAAAGATGAAAAATAGAAAAGGGGTGCAGTATGAATAGTGTTGTACTGATCGGAAGATTAACCAGAGACCCTGAAGTAAGGTATATTTCCGAAAGTCAGATGGCGATCGCGACTTTTACCGTTGCAATCGACAGACCGACAAGATCCGGACAGGAAAAGAAGACAGATTTTCCACGCGTTACGGTATTTGGCCGTCAGGCTGAGAACTGTGAGAAGTTCCTGGCGAAAGGCAGACTTGTAGGCGTACAGGGAAGGATCCAGACCGGAAGCTATACCAACAGAGACGGCGCTACTGTGTACACGACAGACGTAGTGGCCGACAGAGTAGAATTTTTAGAGTGGGGCGACAGAGCCCCGAGATCCGGCGGAAACGCAGGCGGACAGCAGGGACAGCAGTATGCGCAGCCGCAGCAGTCCCAGAGTTATGACGATCGTGACAATGGCGTTCCGGAAGGATTTCAGGCCATCACCGATGATGACATCCCATTCTAAGAGAGGAGTGAAATCATGGAAAACAATAAAAGACGTGGCGGCATGAGAAGAAAAAAAGTTTGCCAGTTCTGTGCCGACAAAACGGAAGCAATAGATTACAAAGATGTTGAAAAACTCAAGAAGTATGTAACAGAAAGAGGCAAGATCCTGCCAAAGAGAATCACAGGAACCTGCGCTGTACATCAGAGAGAAGTAACGAAGGCAATCAAGAGAGCAAGAATCGTAGCTCTGCTGCCTTACACTGCTGACTAGTTTCAGACAGTAATCAATGCAAAATGTAAAATGCAAAAGAAAACCTCGCGGACTTGTGTATCGCGAGGTTTTTTCATACTGCAAAGTTTTCTGATGTTTTCTCAGCTATACTGGCGCGTTTCCTTTGCGGTTTACCAAATCTGCCGGACGTGGTAGAATAAAGAAAATCGCAATCTTTGCAGTCTGGAGAGTATAAGCGTATGAGCAATGAAAAAATCCTGATCGTAGATGATGAAAAAGAAATGTGCCTGCTGGTTAAATCGTTTTTAGACAATGAGCAGTTTCAGACGTATACGGCATACGATGCGACTTCGGCGCTGGAGCTGCTGGAATCGGTGGAGCCTGACCTGATCCTTCTGGATATCATGCTTCCCGATATCAGCGGTGTAGATCTTTGCCTGCAGATCCGAAATAAAGTGGCGGCACCCATTTTATTTATGAGCTGTAAATCCGAGGAAATCGATAAGATCATCGCTCTGTCGGTAGGCGGAGATGACTATATCACAAAACCATTTAATTCCGGGGAGCTGATTGCCCGTATCAAGGCTCATTTGAGAAGAGAGCGAAGGGCTCGCCAGGCAGAAGCAGAGCGAAATCCCGTCTATGAATGTCGTGGACTCGAAGTGGATGAAACTGCCAGAACTGTGCAGCTGGACGGTCAGCCTGTGAATGTGACGACCAAGGAATTCGATATCCTGCTTACACTGATCCGCAGTCCGAAGAGGGTGTTCAGTATGGATCAGCTATTTGAACTGGTCTGGAAGGAAGAAAGCCTTGCGGGAGACAGCCGGACCATCATGGTCTATATCAGCAATATTCGCAAGAAAATAGAGAAAGAAGATCAGAAATTCATTTACAACATCCGGGGCGCCGGATATAAATTTCATGACGAGGTAACAGTTCGCAGCCGGTAAGCATTTGCTTCCGGCTTTTTTCTTAAGCCCTTTTTAGCATCTCTTAAGAAATCTTAAGCCCCATTATAGGGAGCGTTAAGAAAATAACGATATGATAAGAACAGAACTTATCAATCACATTTATCTGAAAGGAGATGCGAACAAGATGAAAAATCGTATTCTTACTATCATCATCGGTTTTATCGTTCCCTTCTGTGCAGTGACGGTATGTTTCCCGCTGTACAACCGGATCGAACCATTTGTATTAGGATTTTCCTTTAACTACTTCTGGATTTTCACCTGGATGTTCCTGACTTCTCTGTGTCTGCTGATCGCATTCAAGCTGGATCCTCTTAACAGAAAAGACGCCAGAGAGCTAGAAGCAAAGAAAATGGACGAAGTGAAAGCTCTTATTGCGGCTGACGAAAACGAGGAGGTGAAGAAATAATGGCATTTGCAATCTTTGCACTGATTCTGATCGCTTCCCTGGTGATCGCGATCCTTTCCAAGCGGGGCGCAGTAAGCTCTGACATGGGAGATGTTATGACTGCAGGAGGTTCCTTCGGAGCATTCCTGGTATTCTTTATTTCGGTAGGTGAAATTTACAGTATCGGTACCATGATCGGTACGCCGGGCTCCATTTATGCCAATGGTGCTACTTACGGACTGTGGTTCATCTGCTACATTCTGCTGGCATACTGCGTAGGATATTTCATGAACCCTGCCATCTGGCGTATGGGACAGCTGTCCGGCGCAACCTCCATCGGCGACGTCATCGGCTGGAGATATAACAGTAAAGCACTGCAGGTAATCGTAGCGATCGTAGCGATCATCTTCCTGACACCGTGGATCCAGAACCAGTTCTCCGGTATGGCGATCCTCTTCGAATACCTCAACATCGGAGTAAGCTTCATCGCAGCAGTTGTTATCGCAACGGTCCTGGCATTCATTTACATCGCGGTTGCCGGCATCCGTGCTCCGGCATGGGTAAGCGTTATGAAGGACATCCTGCTGGTATGTTCCATCATCGTAGTAGGTATTGCAGCTATCGTAAAGATGCCTGGCGGCGTTGGCGGTATTTTCCACAAGGTGGCTGATACCCATCCGGAACAGCTGATCATCTCTACGAAACCGGGCGAAACCAATGTAGAATTCACCATGTCCACGATCCTGTTCCAGATGCTGGGATTCTACATGCTGCCGATTTCCTTCCAGGCGCTGCTGACAAGCAAGAGCGACCATACGCTGCGTAAAAATTCTATCCTTATGCCGCTGTACATGATCATGTTCCCGTTCCTGGTGATCGCAGCCTACTATGCAGTAGCACAGATCCCGAATCTGGAAAACAGTGACTGGTCTCTGCTGGCTATCGCTGTAGATACTCTGCCAAACTGGATGATCGGTGTTATCGCAGGCGGCGGTGCACTGACAGCGATCCTGGTAATGGCTATGTCTGCCCTGTGTGTTGGCGGACTGTTCTCCAAGAACATCATGGGTGTGATCAAACCGGATCTGGAAGAAAAGAAAATGACTTCCCTGGTTCGTGTTGTAACAGCAGTATTCCTGATCGCAGGTGCCATCGTAGCGCTGTACTTCCCGGCACTGATGGCTAACGTAACGACCATCGCTTACGGCGGTCTGTCCCAGACATTCATCGCGGTCATACTGGGATTCTTCTGGAAAAAAGCCAACAAATACGGCGTCGGTTCAGGAATCGTTTGTGGTGTTCTCTCCTACGCATTCATGCAGCTGGGAATGGGCGGTGCAGCAGGTATGCCGTTCGGCTTCAACCCTGGATTCTATGCGATGGCAATCAACCTGATCGTTACGGTAATAATCAGTATCGCAACGACGACAGACGAAACCACGCTGAAGAGATTCGAGTACTATCAGATGACAAAAGTAGTCAAGAAGGCTAAGCTCATCGAGAAATAAATAACAGTATGCTCTTTTTTACTCAAAGAGATAGAAGTAAGCAAAAGTGAAACAGAGGAAGCGTAACGCCGGAGGCGGATCCTGCAAAGGATCCTGCAAAGGGCGCTGCGCTTCCTCTGCGTTATGGAGAAATTTTCTGTAGTGGAGTGGTTATTTCTCTGCGCCCTCACTCTTCTCTCCCCATCGCATTCTCCATCCGATAAAGGTCAGGACACACAGGGCGATCCACAATGCGAAGACGAACAGGTAGAGGATCGGGATGTGGGCGATGTTCAGGTGACTGTGATCCAGAAGGATGATCAGCGGACCGCCCATCAGAACGAAGCTTGCGATAATGGCGATCCAGAGGGTTTTCAGGTTTTTCTGTTTCGACGGTTTTATCTCCGCTTTCGGTTCCGGCATTCTCTCTTCTGCTATACTCCCCTTTGTTTCTCGACTGCGATACATACTCATCCCGAAGTACAGGCATGCATTGCATATAAGCCCGATGAGACCGGGACTGACCGGAAGTACGAAAGGCTGCCATAAAGAGAAAAGAAAGGTCACTGCCAGACCGAAAAGAAGACCGGACAGTGCGCTCCGGGCGTCCCTCTTTTTCCAGAACAGGCCGCCCACCGCAGGGACTGCCAGCTGAATAATCCCGCTGAATGCTAAAAAAGCAGTTTGAAAAATCGTGGAGAGATTGCCAAACAGAAGCAGCAGGTATGCCAGCATCGCGATCAGTAGAATAAAGCCCTTTGCAGCAAGGATCAGATGCTTTTCCGGAGCTTTTCTGTAAAAATAAGTCTTATAAATATCCAGCGTCAAAATCTCTGAAATCGAGTGCAGCTGTGAATTGGCCGTAGAAAGACATGCCGCAGCGGTACAACAGATGATGAAAGCCATCAGCACAGGAGGCAGATATTTGATCAGCATGGCAGGAAGGATATAATCCGATGCTCCCGGATAGTCCGGCTCAAGCACAGCAGCAGCATTTCCGGCCAGCATGGTTCCCAGGTACGCCAGCGTGGCGATGCTCAGCAGGAATGGCATGGCATCGAAGGTCCGGCTTTTTTTTACCGCATAAGTGCGGATCCAGATCTGGGGCATCATCAGTTCTCCGAGAGGCATGATGACTAGCAGCGAAAACCAGAACCCTGCGCCAAGCGTCCCGTCCACGACTGCAGGCAGATGCAGATTCTCAGGATGAGTCTTTGCAAGCTCCGAAAACGTTTCACCCACGCCGCCCGTCATGTGGATGAACAGAATGCCTATGAGAAGCATACCGGAGAAGATCATAATGGAATACAAGGTGTCAGTCCATGCGATGGCGCGCAGACCGCCGGACCATATGTAGAGGATCATGATCATAAAAAACAGCAGTGCACTGATGCGCCAGGGGATAAGCCCGTTAGTCGCCATCTCAATGATGATGCCGCCGCCCAGAAACTGAACGGAAATATAAGGGATCGAAAGACCGACCATCAGCAGGATGGCCGCTATATCCAGAGGGCGGGAGTGATATTTATCGTGAAAAAAATCAACAGGAGTACGGTAGTTCCGCAGACGGCTTTGCTGCCACAAAGGCTTGCCGAACACACAGAAAAGGATGCCGAAGAGTACGTTCCAGCCCAGTGCGATCCAGTAAAGCGGTCCCTGGGTGTAAAAGGAAGATGTGGACCCCAGAAATGCGAAGGAACTCCACCATGTGGCATAGATCGTACAAAAGGACAGCGCCGTTCCCAGCGATCGGTTGCATAAAAAGAAATCGGAGATCGTTGAGACGGATCTGTTGGCCGCCGTCGATCCGATCAGCAAAGGAACTCCTGCAAAAATCAGAATGATAATAAGGCTGATATTGTTCTGTATCATATCGAAAAGTGCTGATATTGACATAAATTTCTCCTGTATGCTATAGTCAACATATATTATATCATAACACAACAGGTGATCCTATGAACAAGTATTTTTGGACATGGCTTCTAAGCTGTGCCTGCTACGCAGCGGGCATTATCATACTGGTGGTCGTAAACACGACGAACGTTCGGTCAGTCGCATACCTCAGCAGTGAGGTATGCCAGGTGGCGGCATTGGTAGGAACGGTGTATGCCTGCAATACCATCAAAAATATTCCGCACCATTATTTCGCATTAAAATACGGGATCATCTGCATTGGATTCTTCACTGTCTATATGTACTATTACGGCGTGACGCAGGGGGTCTATGTATTGCTGCTGGTGTTCAAGCTGGTGGCCGTCATCATGATCCTGTACATTATTTTAGTGAAATGGGATTTTCAGTTTATCATCAAAGTGCTGGGGCTGCTGGTGTTCGGCGTCAGTGGCCTGTTTTTATCTCTTTACGATTTCCTTATTTACGGCAATGAAAACACCCCGCAGGTGATCTTGTGGCTTTGTGCAGGGATGTTCCTTTTGATGGTGCAAAATGTAAGCTTTGCGGTTCTTTATCGTCTGCAGATGCGTAACGAGGAGTCACTAAAAGAAGACTACCTTTCGGAGTTTGCGGAAACGTCTCAGGACATTATCTTTTATTATGTGCTTGTTCCGTATCCGCGGTTTTCTCTGGTAAGCCCTGCGGCGGAAACGCTGCTGGGATATACACCGCAGGACTTTTACAACAACAGCAAGCTTCACGTAGAGATCGCACTGGAGGATGATCGTCAGCTGATGGAAGAGCTGCTTGGAGACGCTGATGACTGCTTTAAGGACTGCATCGTTACGGTGGAATCGAAAAATGGCGAGATCTTAAACCTCCAGTGTCTTGTGACCAGAAAAAAGGCAGGTGGCAGAGTCGTTGCCGTGGAAGGCGTGTTCAGGGATGTGACAGAGCGGATCGAGGCGGAACGCAAGATCGCAGAAAACAACAAGAACCGGCAGCTGATGCTGTCCTATATTTCTCATGACTTAAAAACGCCGATCACCTACATCCAAGGGTATTCCGAAGCCATCCAGAAAGGCGTCATCCGGACCGAGGAAGACCGGAACAAAGCTGTCGATACTATTGCAAACAAGGCCAGATCCCTGACTCGGCTGGTGGATGATATCTCCATGCTCAGCAAGCTGGAAGCCAACCGGTTCCACTATGAATTCGAGAAGATCAGCTGCAAAGATCTGGTCGAACAGATCTACGCGTCCCACATAGATGATTTTCATGAAAGCGGCAGCGAATTTGCTATGGAAAACCGGGAGTTCCGCTTTGCCGTAGAAGGTGGGATCAAAGAGGATGATTTTGTGCTTGCTGACGTGAAGCGGATCGAGCAGGTTTTTGAGAATATTTTCAACAATGCAGTCAAGGCGACGGAAGAAGGCGGGATGATCGCTGTAAACTGCGGCATCGACAGGGATGCCGGAAACTTTTATGTTTCTGTGACAGACGATGGTGTTGGCATTTCATCGGAAGATCTCAAGCATATCTTTGAAAACTTCTACCGCAGTCCGCAGACGAAAAAACGCCGGGGCGGCAGCGGTCTGGGACTCAGTCTTTCCGAACAGATCATCCGCGGTCACGGCGGCAAAATAACGGTAACATCAGAAGAAGAGCGAGGAAGCTGCTTTGTTTTTTCCCTGCCGCTGTTTACGGAAGCCGTCTAACTATGGTATAATACTATGTTGAATTATATTCAGAGGAGAAAACTGTATGAATGAGGTAAAACGACCGAAAAAGCCGTTGTTTTTCTACTATACGATCGTTATGCTGCTGATTTTACTCGGCAACCTGGTTCTGATGCCATGGATGCAGCAGCGTCAGGTGGAGGAAGTGGATTACAGCAAGTTCATTTCCATGACTGAAAACAAACAGATCGGCAAGGTGGAGATCAAGGCGCAGGAAAACGAAATCATATTTACAGATAAAAAAGACAAGGACATCATATATAAGACCGGCATGGTAAACGATGATGAACTGACGAAACGACTGTACGAATCCGGTGCGAAATTCTCCGGCGAGATACAGCGTCAGACATCCCCGTGGGTATCCCTGCTGATGTACTGGGTGCTGCCGATCGCTCTCTTTATATTCCTGGGGCGGTACATGTCGAAGAAGATGATGGACAAGGCCGGCGGCAACTCCATGATGTTCGGTATGGGCAAGAGCAACGCCAAGATCTACGTCAAATCCTCCGAAGGGATCAGGTTTGACGACGTGGCAGGAGAAGATGAGGCCAAAGAAAATCTCGCAGAGATCGTGGAATATCTTCACGATCCGAGCAAGTACAGAGAGATCGGAGCTTCCATGCCGAAGGGCGTACTGCTGGTAGGCCCTCCGGGAACCGGTAAGACCATGCTTGCAAAGGCGGTGGCAGGAGAGTCCAACGTGCCGTTTTTCTCCATGTCCGGCTCGGAGTTTGTAGAAATGTTTGTCGGCATGGGTGCTTCTAAAGTGCGCGACCTTTTTAAGCAGGCCAAGGAAAAGGCTCCATGCATCGTCTTTATCGACGAGATCGACGCCATCGGACAGAAGCGTGACGGCAGAGTCATGGGCAATGATGAACGGGAGCAGACGCTGAACCAGCTGCTGACCGAAATGGATGGCTTTGAAGAAAACAACGGGGTCATTTTGCTGGCCGCGACCAACCGTCCGGAATCCCTGGATCCTGCACTGCTGCGTCCGGGACGCTTTGACCGGAGAGTTCCGGTAGAACTGCCTGATCTTAAAGGCAGAGAGGATATACTGAAAGTCCATGCGAAGAAAGTGCGTATGGATAAACACGTGGACTATCAGAAGATCGCGCGTATGGCATCCGGTGCGTCCGGTGCGGAGCTGGCCAACATCGTCAATGAAGCGGCACTGAGAGCCGTGCGGGACAACCGGCATCATGTGACACAGGAAGACCTGGAAGAAAGTATCGAAGTGGTCATCGCAGGATATCAGAAGAAGAATGCGATCCTTACGGATAAAGAAAAACATATCGTGGCTTATCACGAAATCGGACATGCTCTCGTGGCAGCTAAGCAGAGCCATTCTGCACCGGTAGAAAAAATCACCATCGTGCCACGCACATCAGGCGCCCTTGGGTATACCATGCAGATCGATGAGGGCAATCATTATCTGATGAGCAAGGAAGAAATCGAAAACAAGATCGCGACCCTGACCGGCGGACGGGCGGCAGAAGAAACCCAGTTCGGCTCCATCACGACGGGAGCGTCCAACGACATCGAGCAGGCGACCAAACTGGCAAGAGCCATGATTACGCAGTATGGCATGAGCAGCGACTTCGACATGGTTGCGATGGAAACGGTCAACAACCAGTATCTGGGCGGAGACACATCTTTAAGCTGTTCGCCGCAGACGCAGCAGGAAATCGATCGAGCAGTAGTAGAGATCGTGCGAAAGCAGCATAAAAAAGCCTGTGAGATCCTGGAAGAAAACCGGGAGAAGCTGGACGAGCTTGCAAAGTATCTTTATGAAAAAGAGACGATCACAGGCGAAGAATTCATGCACATTCTAAAGGGAAATAAGGAAAAGGAAACGGAAGGCAAAGGAAAATAGAATGTATCTTTTGATGATATTGTTTATAACAGTAGTTGCACCATTTCTGGTGATGCCTCGCTACATTACAAAGGGCGGGAGAAACCCGTATGACGTGGTGCTGATCAGTGTGATCACCATTTGTGCAGCAGCAGCCGTGATATTCATGGGAGCATCCATGGTGGGAGACGGTGTGCTGTCGCAGCTCCACGGGTCGGTAGAAGAGATCTCTAAGGCAGCAGCTCAGGATCCAACGGTCATCAAAGCGCTGAAACTGGAGTCGCACGACATGGCAGAACGGGTCAAGCTTCTGACGGCAGTCTACGATGAAGCGCTGAAATTGATTCCGGCCTGCATCATGATCCTGTCATGCCTGACCTCGTACATCGCATATTTGATTTTGAGCAAATCCCTGTCACGGCGCGGAGAAGTGAGCAGAATGCCGCGGTTCAGGGAATTTGACATGCCGAACACAGCCGTGTTCGTGCTGGTGGCCATTTACATGATCGTATGGCTGGCGACGATGACCGGATCGGTAGAAAACAGCGCGTTTTATACTAATATGGACCTGCTGTTCGACTTTGTCATGTACCTGCAGGGCGCTTCGGTGATTTTCATGCTGTTTTATGTAAAACATATACCGAAGGGTTTTGCGCTGGCTCTGACCATTGTTCTGTGGAACATTTACATGGGCAGGAGCATCATCGTTATGCTGGGAATATTCGATCTTATTTTCAGCTTTAAATACAGACTGCTGTATCACGAAAGCAAGAAGCGACGGTAAGAGGAGTTAGTACAATGTATGTAGGAAGAGTGGAAAAACTGCTGGCACATTATTCGCAGATCCCCTTGTGTTTTGTAAATCTCAACGGAAAGATCACGCGGGCGAGCAGTAAGATCGCAGAGGTGTTCAAGTACGATGGGATTATCGGCAGGGACATTTTCGAGTTGACACGGATCAAGCCGGCGGAATTGATCGAGGCAGCACAAAACGAAACAAATCTGTACCTGGACAGCAATGACAAATCGTTTAAGATCCTGAGTGAATTCATTGGAGAAGGAGAAACAGCCAGCATCATGATGAGCTTCATCGATGTGACTTCGTATGAAGTGCTCAAGGATATGTACAACGACGAGAAGGCATGTATCGCAGTCATCAACGTAGATAATTTTGATGAACTGACAGCCAGCGCAGGAGACGAGCGGGAACTGGCGATCTCCACAGAGATCGATCGCCTGATCCGCAGCTGGGGAGAAAAACTTGGCGCAGCAGTAGTGCGGTATCGTGAGCATCTCTATGAGATCTGCCTGACCCACGGGAATCTGCAGAGACTGGTGGACGATAAGTTTTGCATCCTGGATGAAGCCAAGGAAATCGAAACGGAAGCGGACTTCCCTGTGACCCTCAGTATCGGAGTGGGCATCGGCGGCAAGACGCTGGCAGACTGTGAAACCTACGCGGAAGACGCCCTGGATCTGGCACTGGGACGCGGAGGCGATCAGGCTATCATCAAGAACATCAAGAACTTCGAATATTATGGGGGCAAATCCCAGAGCGTGGAGAAGAGCAATAAGGGAAAATCCCGGATCATCGCTCACGCGCTGAAACTGCTCATCAGCCAGTCTTCCCGGATCTTCGTCATGGGACACAGAAACCCGGATATGGACAGCTTCGGAGCTTCTCTGGGGATTTATCGGATCGCCGAAAGCATGGGCAAGGAAGCCTATGTAGTCCTGGGACCTTATAATGATGCGCTGACAGCGATTGCTGATGAAGCCAAGGAAACGGGATATTATGAATTCGTTTCTCCGGAAAAGGCTCTCAATCTGGTAGACGAGAATTCCCTGGTGGTCGTGGTGGATGCTCACCGTCCGATCCTGGTGGAATCGAACGCGCTGATCATGAAAGTAGGCCGGACTGTGGTCATCGACCATCACAGGCGTGCAGAAGACTGCTTCTCGGATCTGCTTCTTTCCTATATGGAATCGTATGCATCGTCGGCCTCCGAGCTGGTGACAGAGATCATACAGTACGCCTGTGAAAAACGGACACTGACGAATATGGAAGCGAACGCACTGCTGGCAGGCATCATGGTGGATACCAACCGATTTGCTGTAAAGGCGGGTGTGCGGACTTTCGAGGCTGCGTCCTGGCTGCGGCGTGCAGGAGCCGACCTGGAGCATGTACGGCGGTATTTCCAGGCGAATACTGAAAGCTTCAAAGTGCGGGCTATGTGCATTGCCAACGCCCAGTTCTTTGACGGAGGGATCGCTATGTCCATCTGTCCGGGACAGAACCCTAATTCCCAGATACTCAATTCCCAGGTGGCGGATGAGCTTTTGACCAACCGGGGCATCCGGGCAAGTTTCGTCGCCGGACAGAACGAGTATGGCAAAACCGTTGTCAGCGCCAGGTCTTTAGGGGATGTCAACGTGCAGGTCGTGATGGAAAAATTCGGCGGCGGCGGGCATCTCAATACTGCGGGAGCGCAGGTGGAGATGTCTCCGGAAGAGATCCTCATCCGCATCCGCGAAGCGTTAAATGAAAAAAATTCTTAGGAACTTCACATTAGGAGGATAAAATTATGATAGTTATTTTAATGAAAGATGTAAAGGGATCCGGTAAAGCGGGAGATGTAGTAAAAGTAAGCGACGGTTATGCCAGAAATATGCTGCTGCCGAAAGGACTTGCCAAGGAAGCGACCGAAGGAAACATCCGCAGTCTGGAAAAGCAGAAAGCGATCGCAGCAGAAAAACTGGAAGAACAGAAAGCTGCAGCTAAGGAAATGGCTGCGAAACTGGAAAAAATAACTTTAAAGATCGAATCCAAGGGCGGGGATTCCGGCAAGCTGTTCGGATCCATCACTTCCAAGGATATTGCGGAAGCACTGGAAAAACAGGAAGGCATGAAGATCGACAAGAAAAAGATTGAAATGAAGACCCCGATCAAGCAGGCGGGAGAAACAGAAGTGACGCTGAAGCTGTTCACTGAGATATCCGCACAGCTGAAAGTATCGGTTACCATAGCATAGGGAAAAATCACCGGAGGTGATTTTGCAGACAGAAGGGAATATATATGGAAGGAAGAGTACCTCCACACAGTGCGGAGGCAGAGAAATCTGTACTGGGGGCTGCCATGCTTTCCAAGGATGCACTTTTTGACGTGATGGAGGTTGTGAAACCGGCTGATTTTTATGATGAAAATCACAAGGAGATCTTCCAGGCCATGATCGACCTGAATCGCAAGAATGCACCTGTGGATGCGCTGACAGTCGCAGAAGAATTAAAAAAGAGAAACAGCCTTGAAATGGTGGGCGGCAGAGCATATATCGCATCTTTGTCCTCCATGACGCCGACCACATCCAATGCCATGGAGTACGGCAGGATCGTGGCAGAAAAGGCTTCTGTGCGCCGGCTTATCGAAACGGCGGATGATATCGTGACCAAGGGTTATGACGGAACGATGGATGCCAACCAGATGCTGGACTACGCAGAAAGCGGGATATTCGAGATATCACAAGCCCGGCAGAAGGGACAGTATTCTCATATCCGGGATGTGCTGGTAGAAAACCTGGCCATCATCGACAGAGCAGAACAGATGGACGGTGGTCTTACCGGGATCACCACAGGATTTTCCAAGCTGGACGAAATGACGTCCGGTATGCAGAAATCCGACCTGATCATCCTGGCAGCAAGACCTGCCATGGGAAAGACGGCGTTCGCCCTGTCTCTGGCGCGTAATGCCGCGGTCAAGGGAAAAGCGTCTGTGATGATCTTCAGTCTGGAAATGGCTAAGGAGCAGCTCACCCAGAGACTTCTTTCGATGGAATCCAAGGTCGATCTGCAGACCTTGAAAACAGGACGTCTGGAACGCCGGGACTGGGATGATCTCAACGTGGCGCTGGATATTCTGTCAAACAGCAATATACATATCGATGATACGGCAGGGATCAGTATCATGGAGATGAAGAGCAAATGCCGCCGTCTCAAAGCGGAGGCAGGTCTCGATCTTGTGATCATCGACTATCTGCAGCTGATGAATCCGGAGGGCAAGGCGGATTCCAGAACACAGGAGATCTCTGTGATCTCCCGTAACTTAAAACTCCTTGCCAGAGAGCTGGACTGCCCGGTCCTGGTGCTGTCCCAGCTTTCCCGAGCACCGGAACAGAGAACGGATCACCGGCCGATGCTTTCCGACCTGAGAGAATCAGGGTCCATCGAGCAGGATGCCGATATCGTTATTTTCCTGTACCGGGATGAATATTATAATAAAGAAGATACCGAAAAACCAGGGGAGTGCGAGGTCATTGTGGCCAAGCATCGAAGTGGACCTACGGGCAGTGTAGATGTGGCATGGATCGAGCGCTACACCCAGTTTAAAGATAAAGCGTCAGGAAATATTCCGGATGCCGGAGGGATGTTTTAATGACTTTCAGACGGGAGAAGATAAAGGATTATTTTCTGCTGGATACAAGCGTGGAAAATCTGTTCATCAATGAATACATGGCGGCTGCACCAGGGGACTTCGTTAAAGTCTACCTGTTCGCACAGATGTATGCGGATCTGGGGCAGGAGATCACCAATGAGGAGATCGCCAAGTATTTGTCGATGGAGCATGAGGATGTACTGCGAGCCTGGACCTACTGGGAGAAGATGGGTGTGATCCGCAAGATCCGTCGTGAATCAGCGGATAAATTCGATTACGACGTAGAGTTTGTGCTGTTAAAAGAGCAGTTCTACGGTGACAAAGAATCGAAACGTCCTGTCGGTCTGGATCAGAGCATGCAGGCAGCCATGGGAGACAAGGAGATCCAGGAAATGTTCCAGGCGATCGAAAAGGCCAGCGGCAGTGTGCTCAGCGGCACGGAAATGCTGGAGATCGTATCCTGGATCAACGATTTCAATGCGACGCCGGAGGTGATCGCCTACGGCTATGCCTATTGTGTCAAACGCAAGAAAACAAATATCAAATATATCGCAGCAGTGATCAATGGCTGGACTCAGAGAGGTTTTCGGGACGTGGCTGCTGTCGAAAAATACTTGAGCGAAGCGGACAAAAAAAACCATATGTACAAGCGGATCTTTCAGGCTCTCGGCTTTTCACGCAATGCGACGGAGCAGGAGCGGAAGATCATGGATACGTGGTTTGAAGAAATGGAGTTTTCGCTGGATAAGGTTCTGGAGGCCTGTTCCAAGACGACAGGCATCGCTAATCCTAATATCAACTATGTCAATAAAGTGCTGGTCAACTGGTATGAAGAACGGACCGGCAAGGACAAGAGCGGTAAGCGCAAGGAGCTGACCCTTACAGAAATCTCGCAGTATTACGAAACACTGCGCCATAAAGAAGAAAAAGAAGCCGAGGCACATCGCAGAGAAGTATATGCGAAAGTGCCGCGGATCAAGCAGATCGATGACGAGCTGGCTGCAGGAAGCCGTGAGCTTTCTCGCATTATCATCTCCGATACGGTCGATAAAAGGGAAGTCTCGGAACGGATCAAAGAGACCGCGAGCACCCTCAATACAGAAAAAGCGTTCCTCCTTACAGACAATGGATTTGAGCTGGATTATATGGATATCCACTACGAATGTCCGCTGTGTAAAGATACGGGAATGCTTGAAACAGGAGAAAAATGTCAATGCTTTGGAGAAGTAAGTCGAACAAAAATAGAACAGCTCATGCAGGAGTAGAGCCGGCAGGTGACAGCGGTCAGCAGCCGGATACTGCAAAGCCTGCTCCGCAGGCGGAGCAGGTGGTTCCTCAGCCGGGAGCACCGCAGCAGCCGGGCGTTCCTGAAGGGAATAGCACTGCCGGATCTGTAACGGGAGCACCGCAGCCGACCGGAGCGCCAACAACAGCGCCGGGAGCGGGAGCACCGCAGCACCATACGGTGGATGATGCGCTGAAACAGGCAAGCCGCCCGACTCGAAAGGAAATGCTGGCGCAGATGGCAGAAAGCGAAGAAGGCCGAGCAATGCTGAAAAAACTTCAGGGACTGCGCAGCAGCATGGATTCCCTGAAAAAACAGCAGGCCGGAGATCCGATCGGAGCCGCGCAGCGTGTGGAGCAGCAGATCCATGAGCAGCAGCCTTTGCAGAATGTGCAGTCTGTACAGAAGGGGAAGTCGTCAGAGATGCCGGGTGCTCCGGGAGCACGGGGCGGCGTGACGCCTGCTGCGGACAAAGAGGAGATCCGTGCGGCAGAACAGGCCGTTATCAAAGGATTTCAGGAAGATATGCAGAAAAAACAACGCCGGGAAGAAGAGGCGAGAAAACGTCAGCTGCAGATCGAGGCGGAGCACCAGAAAGCCCTGGAAGCAGAAAAGCGTGCTGCGAAAATCAGTGAAGAGGCAGAGCGGAAACGTCTGGAAGCACTGGAGGCGGAAAAAAAGGCCAAGGAAGTCGCTCGTAAGAAAGCTTTGGAAGCCATGGAAGCGGAGCGTAAGGCACGAGAAGAGGCGGAAAAACACAAGATTGGTAGCGTTCACAAGGTTGGTAGCGTTCCGGTCAAGAGTACTGTCGGAGAAGCAACAGACATGGCGTCGCCGGAAGAAAAAGCCGCTTTTTTTGGAGAAACAGCGAAAATCCCCGAGGAGACGAAGAAAGAACAGCTGGAATCGCTGAAGGAGAATTTGCAGCACCAGCAGAAACGGCAGGAAAAAGTATTCGATGCCATTTCTTCGATCGCCGGAAAACATACAGAAAAATTATCGGAAAGCCAGAAAGCCAAGGTGGAAGAACTGGTACAGGCGCAGGAACAGGTTTCTCAGGAGCAGAAACTGAGACTGCAGATGCAACAGCTGAAAACGGCGCAGGAAAAAGCGAAAGCTGAAGCTGTCATTCGTACAAGGGCAGAAAGGGCGCGGCTGAAGGCTGAGGAAAAACAGCGGCACAAGGAGGAAGTGCGGAAACACCGTCTGGAAAAGGTGGCCAGAAAACGTGCAGAGAAAGCACGGAAGCTGGAAGCAAAGGAGCGCCACAAACAGGAGAAGAGACGTCTTGCGGATGCGAAAGCTCGTCTGGAAGAACAGAGTAAAGCCGACGCTGAGATGGGCGGCGGAATCGTAAATGTTCAGGGTGTACAGATCAAGACGAAGGTGAACAAACATCCTACCTATTTGCTGCGAGATCTTTTAGGGATCAAGAGCAAGGCGGAAAAACAGGCTTCGACGGAAGAGGAACAGACGAAGCTGGCGGAAGAACGTCAGGAGCGTCAGGAAAAGGCCAGAGCGGCTGCTTATCTGCGGTCGATCCAGAGGAAGGCTGCGTATGAGAAGAGCAGGCTGGGGCAGAAACTGGAACATCTCAAGCGTTATTCGGAAGATCACAAGAAGGGTATGCTGATGGTGTTTGCCATTGCGATGATGGGTGTAATGGGAGCTGCCGGAGTGTTGAACTACTGCACGGCGTATGAGTATTCCTACAATGGTCAGAAGCTGGGTCTTGTGAAAGAAAAGGATGATGTGCTGCAGATCACTGATCTGGTACAGGGCGCTTTGACGGAAGAAAAGAATATGAAGATCGTCATCGATGCCAAGGATGATATCACATTCCATCGGAAGCTGGCTTTGGATGAATCACAGATCGATAATTCCGAGCAGGTGCTGAAACGATTGACCTACATGGGAGATCTGAAAGTAAAGGCAACTGGGATTTACGTCAACGGTAAGAAGATCGGCGCAGTTCAAGACCGTAAAACGGCAGAGAAAGCGCTTAAAGACGTTGCTGACAAGTATACGAAACAGGGAGACAATATCGAAGTCGAATCGGTCCGTTTCCTGGAAAAGGTTGATATCAAGACGGCAAACACTGACCTGGAAGATCTTCATTCAGAGGAAGAGATGGTAGATCTTCTCTGCACCAGCGGCGAGAAGGAAACCGTGCATAAAGTCGTAGCAGGAGATACTCTCCACAGCATCGCTAAGAAGTATGATGTGTGGGAGGATCAGCTGCTGGCGGATAACAAAGGCATCAACTCAAAGAAACTGGAAGTGGGCAGCAATATCATCGTAAAACAGCAGGCGCCGGTGCTGACCTACGAGGTGGTTGAAAAAATCACGTATGACAAGGTCATAGAGCATAAAGTGGAAGAGCAGAAGTCAGCTGATATTTATGAAGGAATGACGGAAACGCAGCAGGCCGGATCAGATGGGCTTTCGGAAATCACCGCTCGCGTTACGTTGCAGAACGGCAAGAAGGTGGAGGAAGAAGATCTGGTAACTACCGTGAAGGAAGAACCGGTCACAGAGGTCGTACTGGTAGGTACGAAGGAAAGACCGCCGACGGTGGGATCCGGCAAGTACATCTGGCCGCTTAAGGACAGCTTTACGCAGACGTCCGGATTCGGATCACGCTGGGGCAGACAGCATAAGGGCATTGACCTGGCTGTAAGCGTTGGAACGACAGTCTATGCCGCAGATGGCGGTACCGTTGTTGAAGCGCAGTACAGCGGCTCCTACGGCAACGTGGTCATGATCGACCATCAGAACGGACAGGAAACCAGGTACGCGCACAACAGTAAACTGCTGGTCAAGAAGGGCGATAAAGTCTACCAGGGACAACCGATCGCCAAGTCGGGAAATACCGGCAGAAGTACCGGTCCGCACGTGCATTTCGAGATCCGGTTCAACGGAGAACCAAGAAACCCGCTGAATTATCTGCCGTAGAGAAGTCGCGGGGCAAGCATATTATAGTCGAAGAAACTGCATGAAAGGGCAATCGTGCCGGGTCAATGAAATCCGGTGCGGTTGCCCTTTTTCTTGCGGTTAATCAAAGTTTCTTGGGGTTTGCTCAAAGTTCCTTAGGGTTTCCCCAAAGTTTCTTGAGGTCGGGAACTGGAGACCGAGTCGGTGGTTGTTCTTAGTGGTAAGGTATCTAGGAAATCATGAATTCCCAGATCACGAAAAAAATGATCTTGATTTGGATTTTTTACTGCTTATCAGCTGTTCCTTCCTTCATGAATTCCCATTTTTCAAAATAAAACAGCAAACTGGGAACTGCTTTACAAAATATTTACAACGTAGAGAAAAACAGTTCCCAGATAAATAGTTTTTATGTCATTTGAGGAATCATAACGAGTGCGGGACCTGGATCTTGAAACATTTACAGTATTGGACTTCCCATATGACTTTGAAAAAATCAAATCTGGGAATTCATGATGCGAGCAAACATCTGAATCGAGAGATTAATTCCCAATTAGATCAGATAATTTTCGATC
>ERZ857745.62-NODE-62-length-153244-cov-12.952588_pt1 | contig 153244 bp, 141 predicted proteins | sample MGYA00519699_ERZ857745 | MGnify/ENA primary metagenome ERZ857745 (study PRJEB31778, sample SAMEA3449357) | human gut metagenome | biome: human gut; feature: human-associated habitat; material: faeces | place: United Kingdom | collected 2010/2012 ... | reverse complement strand
ATGTTGGAGGCGCAAGTAAACGAGAAGCGATTGCAAGTATGAAAATGGAGAAAGCAAAAACGTTGTTGAATACAAATAAAGGGGAGGAATGTGAATGAATCATACAGAAAGGACAATACCTGTCTGGAAGAAATATTCTTTAAATGTTTCCGAAGCAGCAGAATATTACGGAATCGGAGAAAAGAGATTAAGACAGATTGCAGGTGAAAATGAAGGAGCAGATTTTATTTTGGAAGTTGGTTCGCACATCCGATTCAAAAGAAAATTATTTGAAGATTATCTGGATACAGCCAGTACAGTTTAAGTGACAGAATAGAAGAAATAGTAATGAAAATAATGTTCATTTTATCTTAGCGAAGGGAAGGTCTTGTGGTATAATGAATAAACCGAGACGGTCTTCCAAGTTAAATGAACATTTGATGAAGGAGACTAAAAGATTATGAGTGAAAAAAGGAGAGATCATAGAGGACGTATATTACACAATGGAGAAATACAGTTATCTGATGGCAGATATCGATTTAAGTATGTCGATGAGATGGGAAAGGAGCGCTGCGTATATAGCTGGCGCTTAGACCATAACGATGCAACTCCGAAAGGAAAGCGCCGTACTTTGTCGCTTCGAGAGACGGAGAAGAAAATCCAGACGGACCATTTTGAGCAGATTGCAACAAATGGCGGAAATATGACGGTACTGGAACTGGTTGAAAAATATACATCAACAAAAACCGGTGTCAGACCTACTACAGTTGCAGGATACGGAACAGTTATCAATTTATTGAAGAAAGATCCATTTGGAAAAAGAAGGATTGATACGGTTCGGATTTCGGATGCAAAATGTTGGCTGATACATCTTCAGCAGGTAGAAAAGAAAAGCTATAGTTCCATCCATTCAATCCGAGGAGTTCTTCGTCCGGCATTTCAGTTGGCAGTGGATGATGACCTGATCAGGAAAAATCCATTTCAGTTTCAGCTAATGGAAGTGGTTGTGAATGACAGTGTGACAAGAGAGGCAATAAGCAGAGCAGAGGAACGTAAGTTTCTACGATTTGTGAAGGAAGATCCTCATTTTTGCAGGTATTATGAGGGAATCTACATATTGTTTAAAACAGGTCTTCGCATCTCGGAATTTTGTGGTTTGACGATTTCTGATATTGATTTCAAGGAGCATACGATCAACATCGATCATCAATTGCAGAAAAAATCAAAAATCGGATATTATATTCAAGAGACTAAAACAACCAGCGGAACGAGAAAGATACCTATGACTGCGGATGTAGAGGAATGCTTTCGGAAAATAATAGAAAAACGAAACCCGCCCAAAGCAGAGCCTATGGTAGATGGAAAAAGTGGATTCTTATACTTTGATAAAAACGGAAGTATTTGTTATTCTCTGCACTGGGAGCATTACTTTCAACATATCATTCAGAAATATAATAATACTTACAAAGCGCAGATGACTGTTATCACACCACATGTATGTCGGCACACCTATTGCTCAAACATGGCAAAATCCGGAATGAATCCAAAAGCATTGCAATATTTGATGGGGCACTCAGACATCAGCGTAACGCTGAATACATATACGCATGTAAATCTTGAGGATGCCAGGGAAGAAGTTGCCCGGATTCAGGTTGTGTAATTACGATTTTTAATTGAAAATAGCAAGGTGTAAAATAGAAAAACATACACCTTATTTTACACCTTTTGCGGACGATATTATGCGAAAATAAACCAGGTTATGCCAGAAAGCAAAAATTTACAAAGGCTTACAAAGCCCGAAAAACCAAGAAAAACTAAGAAATGCGAGGTTATGCAACAATGATTAAAGTGCTTTTCATCTGCCACGGCAATATCTGTCGCTCCACCATGGCAGAATATGTAATGAAAGATTTAGTAAAAAAAGCGAATCTGGAGTCATCTTTCTACATTGACTCCGCCGGAACCAGCAACGAAGAAGACGGCAATCCGGTTCACTACGGAACGCAGAACAAGTTAAGAGAAGAAGGAATCCCATGCGGTAACCACAGAGCACGCCAGATGACGAAAAAAGACTATGAAGAATTTGATTACCTGATCGGCATGGAGCAGTGGAATATCCGCAACATCAACCGCATCATCCGGAAAGATCCGGAGCATAAAGTACATCTGTTACTGGAATATGCAGGAGAGGCAAGAGATATTGCAGATCCGTGGTACACGGGGAATTTTGATGTGACTTATGAGGATGTGAAAGAAGGCTGCGAGGCATTCTTGCAATATCTGATTGAGAATGAACCATTATATTAGAAACAATAGGAATAAACAATAAAAAGGAATCATCTTATGTATTCAGATAATTTTGCATACATTTGATGATTCCGTTACATTTTTTTGGAAATAATTTCATAGAATTTAACGTGATATAAACTCCGGGTATGATTTTACATAGATTTAACATAGATTTGATATAGGCTGCATACACCTTCGTTACAATAAGCCCGTAACGTCGAGGGAACATCATGTGTTCGAAAGAAACTGCCGGCGGCAGGTTCTATAGAAGACGAATGAAGGAGAATGGGAAAATATTATGAATGAAAAATTGCAGATAATATTCGGGCTTTTAGGAGGTCTGGCAGTCTTTATTTATGGAATGAATATGATGAGTGAGTGCCTGCAGAAAGCGGCAGGAGAAAAGATGAAAAGCATCCTGGCACTTCTGACTAAGAACCCGGTACTTGGGGTTATCGCAGGAGCACTTACTACAGCGGTATTACAGAGCAGTAGTGCGACAACCGTTATGGCGATCGGTTTTGTCAGTGCGGGACTTATGAGTCTTCCACAGGCAATCTCAATCATCTTTGGTGCGAACATCGGTACGACGATGACGGCGCAGATTATTGCATTTAAGATCAGTGATTACATTTATATCATTATTTTTATTGGATTTATCATTTCGTTTATTGCGAAATCTGAAAAAGTGAAAAGTATCGGTCAGACAATTTTTGCATTTGGTCTGTTATTCCTTGGAATCGAGACCATGGGAGATGTTATGAAACCGCTGGCATCCAGCCCAGTGTTCACGGACCTGATTGAAAGAGTAGCGCATATTCCGGTACTTGGGGTATTTGTCGGAACACTAATGACACTGGTAGTACAGAGTAGTAGTGCGACGATTGCAGTATTGCAGAACTTTGCATCACAGCCGGGACCTGACGGTGTGGCAAGTATGCTTGGACTTGCAGGTGCGATCCCGATCCTTCTTGGAGATAATATCGGTACTACAATTACAGCACTTCTGGCAAGTATCGGTCAGACAAAAGATGCGAAACGTACCGCAGTTGCACATTGTATTTTCAATATTTCCGGATGTCTGTTATTTATCTGGTTTGTGAAACCATTTGCAGCGCTGATCCAACACATTTCTCCGAAAGGACCAGAAGTTGAAGTGATCTCAAGACAGATTGCAAATGCGCATACATTATTCAATATTACAATGACACTGATCTGGGTCTGTCTGATCAAATTCATGGTGAAGATTGTTATGACGCTGATTCCGGATGGAAAAGCAGTCGATATGGATCCTGCAAAACCGGTATTTTTGGATGATAAGATCATAAGCCAGCCGGCAGCGGCACTTCAGCTGGTTGCAAAGGAAATCCTTCGTGTGAGCGAAATGGTTAAAGTGATTGTGGCAGATACGATCACAATTGTCAAAACAGAAGATATGAATGAACTGGAACCACTGCAGGAAAAAGGACTGCAGATTAAAAAACTGACGGATCAGATCACGGAATATCTGGCATCTTTGTTCTCGGCCGGAACGATGACAGAACAGCAGGCTGCACAGACGGCAAGTCTTATGTACATCTTAAGCGATGTGGAACGTATGGGAACGCTGAGTGTAGAAGTTGCCAAATGTGTACAGGAAAAGATTGAAAACAGATACAAATATACACCGGAAGCAATGGAAGAGTTGCAGAAAAGTCTGAAGACACTGGAGAAGATGTTTACCGATTCAATCAAGGCATTACAGGGTGATAAGTCAGTTCAGACAGAGAAGTTGATCAAACGGAAAGATAAGATTATGGATCTGGATCTGAAGATGCGAAAAGCACATGTACAGCGTGTCAATAAAGGAAAATGTAAAGCAAGCCTTACGGCACCATTTACGAATATCCTGCATCTGATCGATCGTATGGGAAACAGCTGTGTCAACCTTGCAGATGTTGCGTCTAATGAAATCAGTCTGAAGTATTTTATGGTAAATTAAGAATATGAGAGATAGAAAAGCCTTTGTGGATATTAAAATGATATCTGCAAAGGCTTTTTTGATAGCTAAGTATGCAAGAAAAATTGCCAGTGTTATTTGGGGTAAATACATAGAAAACAAAATTCGAGACATACTATAAAAGAAAAATAATGAAAAGTACATGAAGAAAGACAAAGTATAAAAAGATAGCAAGCAATTTAAAAAGGAGGAAGTATCATGGACACATCAACATACGAAATTCTGAAGGAATGTAATTCTGGATGCCGGATGGCACTGAATAGTATCGAGCAGTTGGCGGTATATCTGAAGAGTCAGGAGCTTCAGGACTTGTTCTGTAAATATAAAGAAGACTATGAAAAAATGGAGAAGGAATCAATAAGATTGTCAGAAGGAAAATTGCAGGAGGAGAAGCTGTCAGAAAAGGCAGCAGAGACATTTGCCTGGATCAGTGCTGAAGTAAAGATGATGCTCAATGATGACAGTTCGAAGATTGCGGAAATGATGATCGACGGGGCAAATATGGGAATAAAATCCATTACAGAGAAATTAAATCGTTATCCGGAAGCGGAAAAAGAAAGCATTTCACTTGCAAAGAAATTTGAAAAGACATGTGAAAAACTGATTCAGGATATGAAGAAATATTTGTAAAATATTATGATTTTTTCGTGGAATATGCAGCCCAAAATATTAGAAAACGAAAAAATAACTCTTTACATTTTCCTTGATTTTGGATACATTATTGTTATAAGGTTTTAAATCAAGGGGAAAATTATGAAAGATATATCAGAAAAAAGACTGAGCGACTATATGGCGGAACAGATCGCTGATGAAATATTGTCCGGAAGAATTCCCGGAGGAAGTCAGTTAAAACAAGAAGAACTGGCAGAAGCGTTTGAAGCTTCCAGAATTCCAATCCGGGAAGCTTTCCAGATCCTGGAAAATCAGGGGTTAATTATCCGCCTTGCAACCAGAAGAATTACTGTGACAGAATTGGATAAAGAACAGATATGTCTGATCTACAGTATGATTTCGGAGATGACAAAGAAGGCATTGAACAGTCTGAAACATAGTGGAAAGACTGCGCAGTTGGAAGAGTTGCTTATGACATCGGGATTGTCAGGAGAGGTACAGCCTGCAGAAGCCATGTGTGATCTGGTGGAAAATGAGTATATCAAAAGACTTTTAAGAAATGCCAGTGACAGCTATATCCGTTTTGCACTATCAACGGGACATTATGCAGATAAGATAAAAGAAGAAAAGGATAAGATGACAGAACTTTTAGAAAATGGGGAACTGAAGAAAGTAGAAAAATCTCTGGATGTATATTTTAAATTGCTTGCAAGAGCGGTCAATGAAGAGAGAGGGATGAATGAATGAATGGATTAAAACCAATTAAGATGCCGTCGGCCAAGGAAAAGGTAGCGGCAGAACTTAGGAAGGCAATCTTGTCCAGGCAGATGAAAGAAGGAGAAGTCCTTTCACTGGAAAGTGTAGCCACACAGTTAAATGTATCGGCGATGCCGGTAAGAGAGGCATTTCAGATACTTGCAAGAGATGGGTTAATACAGTTGCGCAAGAACAAAGGAGCTGTAGTACTTGGAATTACGGAAACTTATATTAAAGAACATTATCAACTTCGTGCAATTTTGGAAAGTGCGGCAGCATTGCTTGCAGCAGAGCCGGAGACGGACATATCGGAGATAGAATCCGTGTACGAAGAAGCAGAAGAGGCTCTGAAGGAAGGCAATTTAAAGCAATATACAGATCTGAACCGTGCATTTCATCATGAGATCTGGTCTGCAGCAGGTAACCAGAAGATGAAAAATATGATTTCTGAATTATGGAATGGTCTGTCTATGGGCAGCATGGTATCAGAAGAGGATTATGCGAAAGTGTCGATTAAAGAACATGAAAGGATATGGAGAGCAATCAAGGCTCATGATCAGAAGGAAGCACAGAAGGCGATGTATGATCATATTATGCGGAGCCGGGATGATATGCTTACATATTATAAATAATTAGTGCGTTGTTATTTACCTTTGTGGTGAATAACAATGCACTTTTTTTGTCTAAGTATGCAAGAAAAGTTGCCTGTGGCAGGTCCTTTCAATACAAAAAACGCTGAATATGGTGATTTTGAACAAAAGACGATATACAGTTTTATAACATATGCCAAAATCTATAAATACCTATTGACATTTTTATCATTAAGGAGTATCTTATAATCAAGATTTGGATACAAAATCAAATATCAGACATCAAAGATCAAACAAAAACGTATCCGAGAAATCGAACGAAATAATTACAAGGAGGTAATGAAGATGAGTCAGATAACAATTACATTACTGTTTCTGGCATTTGCAATCATCATGTTCATGCTTGAAAAGATTCCGCTTGGGGTAACATCGATGATTGTCTGTGTGGGACTGGTAGTCACAGGGGTATTGGACTGGCAGACTGCATTCTCGGGATTCATCGACAGCAATGTAATCTTATTTGTTGCAATGTTCATTGTCGGTGGAGCACTGTTTGAGACGGGAATGGCGAACAAGATCGGAGGAGTGGTTACACATTTTGCCAAGACAGAAAGGCAGCTGATCATTGCGATCATGGTGATCGTCGGAGTGATGAGTGGCTTCCTTTCCAACACAGGAACAGCCGCAATCCTCATTCCGGTAGTTATCGGTATTGCTGCAAAATCAGGATATTCAAGATCAAGACTGTTAATGCCGCTGGTATTTGCAGCAGCCATGGGAGGTAACCTTTCACTGATCGGTGCACCTGGTAACATGATCGCACAGTCATCCATGGAGAAGATTGGATTAAAATTCGGATTCTTCGATTATGCGAAAGTAGGTCTTCCAATTTTGGTCGTAGGAATTATTTTCTTCGCACTGTTCGGATACAAATTCCTGCCGGATAAAGTGGACACAAGCGGTGAGGGAATCTTTGATGAGACAAAAGATTTCAGCAATGTTCCAAAGTGGAAACAGACCCTTTCACTGATCATCCTGTTATTAACACTTCTGGGAATGATTTTTGAAGATCAGATTGGTATTAAGTTATGTGTCATAGGATGTGTGGGAGCACTTGCACTGATCGTTACAGGCGTTATCAGTGAGAAAGACGCACTCCTTTCCATCGACTTGAAGACGATCTTCTTATTCGGAGGTACGCTTTCCCTTGCGTCTGCACTGGAAGCAACCGGTGCCGGAGAACTGATCGCAGATAAAGTAATCGGAATGCTGGGAGATAACCCTTCACCATACATATTAACATTTGTAATCTTCATGCTCTGCTGCATCATGACAAACTTTATGTCAAACACAGCAACGACAGCACTGATGGCTCCGATCGGAGTATCCATCGCACAGGGCATGGGTGCAGATCCAAGTGCCGTACTGATGGCATGTGTAATCGGAGGATCCTGTGCATTTGCAACACCAATCGGAATGCCGGCCAACACCATGGTAGTAACGGCAGGAGGATATACGTTCAAGGATTATGCGAAAGCAGGTATTCCTATGATCGTAGTAGCAACCATAGTAAGTATGATCTTGCTTCCAATCTTCTATCCATTCTTCCCATAAACATAAGGAAGTATTTGACCTCTAATCTCCATAAAAACGGAAGATGTAAGCAGACATACCTCTCATGACAGTTTGTGATAAAAGTTTTCGCTGTCTTTCATCACAATACTGTTGTGGGAATATAGATAGGAACTAAAAATTTTTAATAGAATTTCAAGGAGGATATGAAAATGTCTAAAGAACAACAGGTAACACAACTTACAGATTATATGGCAAAATTTATTGCACATATCGCAAAGAAACTGCCGGATGATGTCATTGAAAAATTAACAGAGCTGCGTGAGAAAGAAGACAGCCCGCTTTCAAAGGTAATTTATGACACCATGTTCAAGAACCAGGAACTTGCTGTAAAACTGAACAGACCAAGCTGTCAGGATACAGGTGTATTACAGTTCTGGGTAAAATGTGGAACAAAATTCCCACTTATCGACGAACTGGAAGGACTTCTGAAAGACGCTGTTGTGAAAGCAACATTTGAAGCACCTCTCCGTCATAACAGTGTAGAGACATTTGATGAATACAACACAGGAAAGAACGTAGGAAAAGGAACACCGACTGTATTCTGGGATATCGTTCCAAACTCAGACAAATGTGAGATCTATACATACATGGCAGGGGGCGGATGTACTCTTCCTGGAAAAGCTATGGTTCTGATGCCGGGTGAAGGATACGAAGGAGTTACAAAGTTCGTTATGGACGTTATGACAACATACGGATTGAATGCCTGCCCTCCGCTTCTCGTTGGCGTAGGTGTGGCAACATCTGTTGAGACGGCAGCACTTCTTTCTAAGAAAGCACTGATGCGTCCGATCGGATCACACAATGAGAACGAAAGAGCAGCCAAGATGGAGACTCTTCTCGAAGACGGAATCAATGCAATCGGCCTTGGACCACAGGGTATGGGCGGAAAATATTCTGTAATGGGCGTTAATATCGAGAATACAGCACGTCACCCATCTACAATCGGTGTAGCTGTTAACGTAGGATGCTGGAGCCACAGAAGAGGACATATTGTATTTGATAAGGACCTGAACTACACAATCACAACACATACGGGGGTAGAATTATAATGGTAGAAGTAAAGAACGGTAAAAAAATCTTAACAACACCTATTTCAGCAGAAGACTTAAAAGACATCAAGATTGGCGACATCGTATATCTGAACGGAAGCATGACAACATGCCGAGACGTTGCACACCGCCGTCTGGTAGAAGAAGGAAGAGAGCTTCCTGTAGACGTAAGAAATAATGCAATCTTCCACGCAGGACCGATCATCCGTCCACTGGAAAATGACAAATTCGAAATGGTATCTGTAGGACCGACAACAAGTATGAGAATGGAAAAATTCGAGTACGAATTCGTAAAAGAAACTGGTGTACGTGTGATCATCGGTAAAGGTGGTATGAAAGAAAATACAGAGCGTGCATGTAAAGAATTCGGAGCAATCCACTGCGTATTCCCTGCAGGTAACGCTGTAGTAGCTGCTACAGAAGTAGAAGAGATCGTAAGAGCTGAGTGGAGAGATCTCGGAATGCCAGAGACACTCTGGAACTGCCGCGTAAAAGAATTCGGACCACTGATTGTTTCTATCGATGCAAACGGAGACAACCTCTTTGAAGAAAGAAAGATTGAATACAATAAGAAGAAAGATGCTGCTACAGAAGAGATTTGTAAGCATGTAAGCTTTATTAAATAATTAGGATAATAATTACAGTAAATCCTTGAGAACCCTTTTATACTAATGTAAGTTATGCAGTTTTCCCCCGGGCGATTCCTCCTAAAGAGCCCGGGGGATTTTTATACCAAACTAAAAATGTCCTGTCCTCTAACAAAAATTATGTGGTATAATGCTCAAAGTTGAATTGATTTTGTATAAAAACTGGAGGAAGAATCAATGTTATATACAATCCCGGATTATTACCATGAATTTTCCTGTATTGCAGGCGAATGTGAAGATACATGCTGCGCCGGCTGGCAGATTGTGGCGGACGAAGCAGCGTTGAAAAAATATAAGAAAGTAACCGGATCATTTAGAAAAAGATTAAGAAAGTCCATTAACTGGAAAGAAGGAACCTTTAAGCAGGACAAGAATAAGCGCTGTGCCTTTTTAAATGATGAAAATCTCTGTGATATGTATACAGCACTCGGTGAAAAAAGTCTGTGCCGGACTTGTAAGATGTATCCAAGACACGTAGAAGAATTTGAAGATGTCCGAGAGATGACGTTGTCTGTATCCTGTCCGGAGGTGGCAAGAATTCTGCTTGGTAAAAAGGAACCGGTGCGCTTTCTGACATATGAAAGCAACAAGGAAGAAGAATATGATGATTTTGATCCATTCTTGTATTCAAAATTGGTAGATGCAAGAAAAGTGATGATCAATATCCTTCAGGACAGAAGTAAGAGACTGGATCTGCGGGTTGGTCTGGTGCTGGCGATCGCACATGACTTGCAGGTGCGGATCAAAAGAGAAGATATCTTTTCCATTGATGATGTATTTGAAAAATATCAGACGGAGAAGGCGGTGCAATTCGTTGAAGCAAAATTATCAGAAGATGAAGACTATGCATTTATTAAGAAAATGTTCCAGAATCAATATCTGATGGAACGGTTACGGGATGACTGGGAACCGTATCTTCTGGAGGCGGAGAGCTTGCTTTACGGAGATGCCGTCTGTAGTGGAAGTGAAGAACAATGTACAAAGTACAAAGAACAGTATACAAAGAACAAACGAGAATTCCACACGTGGCTGAACACATATATGCCGGACTATGAGATCCAGTATGAACAGCTCCTGGTATATTTCATCAGCACCTATTTCTGCGGTGCAGTCTATGATGGAGAGGGATATGTGAAGGTACAGATGGCGGTTGTCAGTGTACTTTTGATCCACGAACTTCTGCTGGCACAGTGGCTGAAGAATGAGAAGACACTGGAGATGGAGGATGTGATAGATACCGTATATCGTTATTCCAGAGAACTGGAGCATTCCGATCCGAATCTGAACCTGATGGAAAAGCTGATGAGGAGAGATCTGTTATCCTGGTTTAAGAAAGAAAATGACGGTGATAAGGAGATGGACAGGCATTAAAATTGAAACTACAGTTGCAAAATACCATACAGGTATGTTATAACTTTTAGAAGGGAATGAAGTTCTCCCTTAGTGATCATACTAGAACCGCTTATAAAGCTGATGACTTCTGCGAATAATGACGCAGAAAGTCTCAGCTTTTTCTGCATTTATAGATCGCTATGCGGTTGAAAGAAACTGCCAGTGGCAGATTCTGTAGATAAGGAGGAATATAAAATGTTACTAAGCGTTGCGCTGATCCTGCTCTGTGGTATGGGGATGAGCTGGATCTGTAAAAAATTAAAACTGCCGGGGCTTCTGGGAATGCTTCTCACCGGTATCGTTCTGGGACCGTATGTGCTGAATCTTCTGGATGAAAATCTGTTAAATATTTCATCGGAACTTAGGAAGATGGCACTGATCATTATTCTGATGAGGGCCGGATTAGGGCTTGACATTTCCGGTTTGAAAAAAATCGGGCGTCCGGCGGTAATGATGTGCTTTGTACCGGCGAGTTTTGAGCTGTTGGGAATGTTAGTGCTGGCACCAAGGTTACTGGGACTTTCTGTGCTGGAAGCGGCAATATTAGGATCTGTACTTGCGGCGGTTTCACCGGCGGTTGTCGTGCCGCGTATGGTAAGATTGATGGAAGAAGGCTATGGAACGGAAAAAGGAATCCCACAGTTGATTCTTGCGGGCGCTTCGGTAGATGATGTATATGTCATCGTATTATTTACGACCTTTTCAGGGATTATGCAGGGAAAAAGCGTATCGGTTATGAGTTTCCTGAATATTCCGATATCTATTATCCTGGGAATGATCATTGGATTACTTGCCGGATGGCTTCTTGCACGGTATTTTGAGAAAGTACATATCCGGGATACCGTAAAGGTATTAATCTTACTCAGTATTTCATTTTTACTGGTAGTGGCAGAAGATCATATGACAACTGCAATTACGTTCTCGGCGTTAATTGCAGTGATGTTTCTGGGAGTGGGCTTACAGAAATACAGGGAAGTGGCTGCAAAAAGGATTGCAGTAAAATGTGGAAAGATGTGGGTGGCAGCAGAGGTATTCTTATTCGTACTGGTTGGTGCGACTGTAAATATCGGATATCTGTCTCATGTAGGACTCAAGGCAGTCGTTTTAATCTGTGGCGCACTGATCTTCCGAATGACAGGGGTCTTTGTATGTCTGCTTGGAACGGATATGAATGGAAAAGAAAAGTTATTTACGATGATGGCATACACACCGAAAGCAACCGTACAGGCTGCAATCGGAGGAATTCCTCTGGCGCTTGGATTTGCCTGTGGCGATGTGGTTCTGACGGTAGCAGTGCTTGCAATTGTACTGACTGCACCGCTTGGAGCATTTGCGATTGATAGCAGTTACAAAAAATTTCTGGCAAAAACTAAGTGATTCCATTGCAATGTATTCTCAGTATAAAATAAAGTAGATCCAATATCTGATTGACAAATGGCAGTTCTGTGATATCATATAAAACATATAGGAAAAGAAAGAAAACTATGTTCATATAATAAAGGAACACAAAAATAACATGAAATAAACGGAGGACTGCCATATGACAAGAGAAGAAGCATGGGAATTATTAACCGAATATAACCAGGATGAATTTCATCTCCTGCATGCACAGACGGTAGAGAATACGATGCGTTATTTTGCAAGAGAGCTCGGGTTTGCGGATGAGGAAGATTTCTGGGGAATCGTAGGACTTTTACACGATCTGGATTTTGAAAAATATCCGGAAGAACACTGTATCAAATCGCAGGAGATCATGAAAGAACGGGGAATTGATGAGAAGATCATCCATGCAACGGCGAGTCACGGCTATGCGATTACAGTGGATATCAAACCGGAGCACGAGATGGAAAAAATATTGTATGCGGTTGACGAACTGACGGGTCTGATCGGAGCTGTTGTATTGATGCGTCCGTCAAAAAGTGTACAGGATCTGACATTAAAGTCTGTAAAGAAAAAATACAAGAGCAAGAATTTCGCAGCAGGATGTTCCAGAGAAGTCATCGAACGCGGAGCGGATATGCTTGGATGGACACTGGAAGATCTGATTCAGAGAACAATTGATGCTTTGAAGACATTCCAGGATTAAAAAAGGCGAAAAAGGATAACGGACGAATGGTTCGGAGGATTGGCATTTGTCAAAAAATGTGATATCATAGTAATTAAGTAGGAGATGAACCGGGAGAAGAGACCCGGATGAAAGGTGAAGTACTATGAAGATATCAACAAAGGGCAGATATGCACTGAGAATTATGATTGATCTGGCAGAGAATGCAAATGGGGAATATATTCGTCTGAAAGACATATCGGCAAGACAGGGAATTACATTAAAATATATGGAACAGATTATGCCGATGCTGACAAAGGCCGGATATGTAAGAAGTTATCGTGGCAATAACGGTGGTTATATGCTGGCGAAAGAGCCGGAAGAATATACAGCCGGAGATATTATCCGTACAACGGAAGGAAGCCTTGCGCCGATTGCGTGTCTGGATGACGTGCCGAATCGCTGCGAGAGACAGGATCAGTGTTCCACACTTGAGTTCTGGGAAGGACTTAAGAAAGTAATCGACCAGTATGTGGATAGTGTGACACTTGCAGATTTGGTAAATAATCATGAAGAGAAGTGCGGCAAGCTGGATCTGTAAATGTAAATGAATAAAAAACAAGAAAATGTACAGCAGGCAAAAGTCTGCTGTATTTTTTATTTTATAGGAAAGTTCGATTTTGGGCGAACCATTGAACGAAAATAGCCCGCACAGAGGCGGGCACACAGATAGAACGACACCGATTTAGAAGATGTAAAAACCTTCTACACCAGCCTCGTCATCAAACAGATTATCTTCATTTAAGAAATAATCCATATCCAGAAGATCATCTTCGCTCATGTTGCGAATGTCCATAGATGTCATTCCTTCAGGTGGATTATTTATATTTTTTTGCGTAATTCCTCAATGTTAGATTTCATGGTAATGTTCCTCCTTTAGAGGATTATAACACAGATAATCGAAAAAGAATTATGCAGAAGAACGCTTTCCACGAGATTTGGACATGGATTTCTCGTAAAGTTCTTGGAGGGATACGCGTTGGTGGTTGTAATAGAGTTCTAAAAATTCCATTTGATAGTTGCATTCAGGGTATTTCAAAGGGTCGTAACCAAAGGAAGAAAGGATAGCAGTTCGCCATTGGTTGAAACTTCGATAGATGCGACGGCATCTTTATTAAATTCAAACACATCTTCCTTTCTTCGGTTACCTTGTGTAATAACCGGATTTAATTTTGCTATCAGTTCATAACCACCTTTTTTTGCCGCCTCGATATTTGTCTTTTCAGAATAAGCCATATCTCCAATGACTGATTCAATCTGTATCCCAGCAGCTTTACTTTTTTGTACAAGTTTTGGCAGTTCTTTGCCATCTATTTTTTCGCCGCTGGTGATTGTGGCAGCTGTGATGATCCGTTCTTCTGTCATTGCTATGTGTGTTTTATATCCCCAAAATGAAGTATCGGCTGTCTTATGACCAGTTTTTGCATCTTCATCCTTTGAAGTTTCTAAATGTTCCATGTCATCAGTGACAGATTCTTCTAGTAGATTTTAATTTTTCCTGCACTTTTGGATAACTGCAAATTTCTTCATTTCCTTTTATAACATCAATAAGCTGTTTACAGTATTTTAGTTCTTTTTCTAAAGAATCATCTGTGTTTTTATCAGGAAATTTTTCTTTCATTGTTTCATCAATTTCATAGATGCTACGGCGCAGTTTTTTTGATTGTTCCTGGAGTACTTGACGGGGGAGTCTTTTGATTGTATTTTGATTTTGTATGCGTTGCATCCATAATAATGTATTTTGACTTAATAATTCCTTTTTCTAATGTTAACTGAACTGTTTTGGCAATCAGCATATCCAAAAGATTCATATCCTTTAAACGTAACTTCCGAAATTTTGTCAATGAACTTGGATTTATAACTTCATCTTCTGGAGCCATGTCCAAAAAATATTTAAAAGACATATCGTATTTAGAACGTTCAACCAGATCAATATCTGATAAATCGTAAATTGATTTCAAAAGAAGATATTTAAATATTCGGATAGGTGGAACTGCATTTCCTCCGTTATCCAGACAATAATTAGCAAGCAATGCATCATAAATAAAGCTAAAATCAACCAATTCTTTTATCTGCCGGAGAAGATTATCTTTTGGGATTATTAATTCATATATTTCCATGTAGAGATTTAGCACCAATTTCTGCTGTTGTTCGATTATAAAAACACCGCCTATATTTGATAGATACATTGTACCAAATATAGAACGGTATAATCTACTTTTTCAGTGCCATCGAACGAGGGGCAGGGGAGTTGAATAGGCGTAGACTATTTTTGTTGACTATTGTGCAAAGAAAAAGTTTGTACGTTTGATATTCTTTAATTCATCTGAAGAAATGTGAAGAGCATTTTTCAATTCATCATTAAGCGGTAGCGGATTTTCGCTGGCAATCACTTTCATGGCGATACTCTGATAAAAGTACGTAATCGTGGAAATCAGACCGACAACGTGCATGGAATTAATGCCGATTGACGGAAGACGCAACGTCAGAATGTCAAAAGGCGGCTTTGTATTTACAAGGATAAAAACCGTACATGTATCGCTGTAGGTAATATCGCCTTCGTAAATATAATTCGCTTCGTAGTAGTTGGATATGTCATCGACATCGTAATACATCGTAGCAGTTAATGACAAATTCTTATTTTCCAGAACTGCCTTCTGCAAGCAGTTCTTTTCTCCGTTAAACCAATAAAGATAAAGTTTGTCAGAAAAATAATTCTGGTACCTTGCAATTTCGGCTGCGCTTTTATCGGTTGAAGTTATGGGGAGCAGAGAGGCTATGTCGATATTCAGAATCTGACAAATGTCTACCAGAGTGTCAATACTTATGAGAACCTCTCCTTTTTCGTATTTGGAAATCGTGGCAACGCTTTTGTTCAATTTTTTGGAGAGATCACTTAAGGTCATGTGTTTGGTCCGGCGTCTTGCCCGAAGCTTTTTGCCAAGTGTTGTGTAAAAATCGCAAGAATCCATATTATCCCTCCTTGATGTTTTTTGATAATGTTAGTTGATAAAAACTAAAAAGTATAAAAAGATTCTAACATATTCTGATAAAAAATGCTACTAGGCAAAATTTTTGTTAGTTTTGAAAGGTAAATTTATTTCATTTTTCTTCAGGTAATAATATTCATAAAGCTGCTTTATGAAATCTGCTATCTGCTCCATCAGATAATGGTTCTTTTGTGCCTGTTCATTCCAGCTGCATGCATGCTCTATATTCCCCCGCCAATGCTTCTGCCGGTTGAATCCCTGATTTTCTATCTTCCATCTGTTTCTTCCCGCATTTACTATTTTTCTGGCATTGTTTTTTGTGATTGTAATGTCTGCAATCCATGCAAACTCTGTTGTTTCTTTTTTTTCATCTGGTTTAATCTTCTTTTCTGTATAATATGTCAGATTTACATCTGTATTCTGAAACATAATCTGATTCTGATATTCTATTTCTGAACCTATCTTTTCTTTTTCCGGCAATGACTGATATTCTTTGGCTATGGATGATGCACTTCCCTTTTTATAACGGATGATATAATTCCAGCTGTTATCTGTGCAGGTCTGTATAACTTTCTGACTGACATACAACCCATCTGCCGTTATAATGATCGGAAGTCTCGGAAACTGTTTCTTAATCTTTTCTGCAACTCTGATAAATGCTTTACTTTCACAGTCCTGTTTTATTTTTTTTTTCACTCTGATTGATATATTCCTCAGAATTCTGGATCGCTTCAGATGCTATACTGCATACAAGGTTATTCCCCAGATAAAGTTTTGCTTCGAGCACGCTTCTGTGATACTTCGTAAATTCATCTGCTTCTCCACGGTTATAGCAGCGACTCAGGTAATATTCATTCTTTTTCTGATATCCCTCATCCAGTTCTGTGGCGTCAATAATGATCTGCCACCTTTTCAACACCCTGGCATCATCAAATGTTTTTCTACGGATCATAGAATAAGCAATATCTTTCTGTATTTTTTCCAGTTCCTCTGGGTTCAGTCTTGCCAAAAATTCATTCTCTATAACACCATGAGGAAGATACTCCTTCTTTTCTTCACTCATGAATGAGTAGAGATTTTCTACAACTGCATCATCATTAAATTTCAGTGTCATTTCCTGCATACTTGAAATTCCGCTTATGCATTTGTAGTACATGGTTCCAAGCATAACCCTCACTGGATATTCAATATAACTTTGATTTCGCGGATCATTCACCTCAGCAAATTTGGCAAATAACTCTGGGTAATATTTATTTTGAATCTTATTGTATTCAACAACTGGATTCTTTTCCGGTCTTCTTTTGGCTCTTTCCTGTTCTCTGTTCATTTTTCTTCCTTTGCGACAAAGTTTTTTCTTTTATTTTACTCCATCGTAAAGGAAGATGCTTTAAATTCAATAAATTTAATGCGAATTATTTTTATCTATTTTCATACAATTTTTGTAATATGAAAAAAATGTATGAAAATAGATAAAAAATAGGAAAAGTAATAGACAGATGCTGCGGTTTCTAAATAGAATTTTCGTATAATGAAAATAATAGTAAAAATTATTGTCGAATGAAGAAACTAGATAAATTTGTGAATAGATTATCAATGTGCAATAATTATTAATGAAAAGAGTACTCATAAAACGTTATAAAGCTGAATGGAGGCGAGGAGATTATGTCTAAGGAAGCAAAAGTAGGATACAAGAAGAATATAGGAACCATTCTTTTGTTATCTTTTGCCGGCTCAATTATTTATGGATTGCCATATTTTCGATCATATTACTATGATACGTATCAGGCAATGTATCACTTGACTAATACGCAGATGGGACTTTTAGGAAGTGCTTACGGCGTGTTGGGTGTATTTTCTTATATTATCGGTGGAGTATTGGCCGATAAAATCAAAGCGAAAAAACTGCTTATTTTTTCGATGATTGCAACTGGTTTGGGTGGATTGCTTCATTTGTTTGTTAATAATTTCTATGCATTGGTAGTGATCTATGGATTATGGGGTGTTACATCTCTTTTGACTTTCTGGCCTGCGCTTATGAAGATTGTCAGAATCCAGGCAACTGAGGAGGAACAAAGCCGTGCTTATGGAACCTTTGAAGGTGGGCGAGGTGTATTCAATGCGGCACATCTTGCAGTGGCAACAGCGATTTTTGGAATTTTTCAGAGAAAGGCAATGCCGACTCTCGGAATTAAAGGAATTATCTGGTTCTATTCGTTGGCACCGTTGATTGTAGGTATTATCTTTATTTTCCTGTTGAAGGAGCCTGAGACCGTTAAAGAAGACGGAACTTCAAGCACTGTTTCATTTAAAGATATTATCAGAGTGTTAAAGATGCCGGTTATGTGGTTGATTATTATCATGATGTACACAAGTTATACTTTTAATATGTCATCATATTATTTTACTCCTTATGCAAGTAATATCATCGGAGTTACAGCCGTGATCGCAGCAATCTTAACGGTTATGTCTCAGTACATCCGTCCGTTTGCGGCAACACTTGGTGGATTTTCCGGAGATAAATTCGGAAGAAGCCATACAATGATTGTTGGTTATATTTTGATGATCGCCGGTGTGGTTATCATGGACGTTACAGGCAAAATGGCTTCGGATAGCAGAATGATATTGGTTGTGGCGGCTTGTGTGCTGGTATATGCAGGTATGTTTATAAACTTTGGTCTGTACTTCTCGTTTATTTCAGAAGGTGGTATTCCGGTGGAATTAGGAGGAGTTGCAATTGGTATGGCGTCCACATTTGGATATTTGCCGGAAGTTTTGAGTTATACAATCGCAGGTAAATTGTTAGATACTTATCCGGGATATCAGGGATATCACCTGAATTTCCTGTATATGATCGCGATGGGCGTGATGGGATTAATCGTTGCGATTATCTGGACAAAAAAGTATGGAAAGAAAAAAGCAGATGCTACAGAAGCATAATAAAAAAGAAGGAGGGTTAAATTATGGCTAAAGTAGAATCAACAGTAAAAAGAGTAATGGCGCGAGATGAATTTCCTTACGAGTGGGATGTGATCGAGAACGAATGGATTACAATGTCTGATGGCTGCCGCCTTTCGGCGCGTGTTTGGCATCCTAAGACAGATAAACCGGTTCCTACAATATTTGAGACACAGCCGTATCGTAAGAGAGATGGAATGCGTGGAAGAGATGAACCGATGTATGGTTTCTTTGCAGGTATGGGATATAACGTAGTTCGCGTAGATATGCGTGGAGCAGGAGAGTCTGACCAGTGTTTCTATGATGAATACCTGAAACAGGAACAGGATGATGCGGTAGAATGCATCGAATGGATTGCCGAGCAGCCATGGTGTGACGGAAATGTCGGAATGATGGGAAAATCATGGAGTGGGTTTAACTCATTGCAGGTTGCGGCAAGACAGCCAAAAGGATTAAGAGCGATCATCTGTGTAGGATTTGTTGATGACAGATATACACAGGATATTCATTATAAAGGTGGATGCCTGTTGAATGATAACTTCTGGTGGGGCAATATTATGCTGGCATACATGTGCCGCGCGATTGATTCGGAGATCAAACCGGATACATGGAAAGAAGAGTCTGTTAAACGTTTGGAGGAAATGCCACTTTGGCCGGCTAACTGGATGGAACATCAGACAAGAGATGATTACTGGAAACACGGCTCTGTAAGTGTGAATTATGACGATATTAAAGTTCCTGTATTTGCACTGGATGGATGGGCTGATTCTTATACAAACAGTGTATTAACTTTGATGGAAGGATTAAGTGTTCCGAGAAAAGCACTGATCGGACCTTGGGCACATGTATTTGCTCATGACGGAATGCCTCAGCCGGCAATTGATTTCCTTGGTGAAGCTACAAAATGGTGGGATAAATGGCTGAAAGGTGTTGATAACGACACATTAGACTGCCCGATGGTACAGGTGTGGTTGGAAGACAGCATGGAACCAGAAACTGTACATCCGCTTAGTGATGGACGCTGGGTTGCATTGGACGGATGGCCGTCAAAAGATGTTGCTATGAAAACACTTTCTATGACATACGGACATCTTCAGGATGAAGCAAATACAAAGAAAGAAATCGTAGATCTTTGCACACTTCCAAATCACGGACTCCTGGCAAATGAGTGGATGGGAGCAGGTGTTCTCGGGGAGTCTCCGGCAGACATGAGAGTAGATGATGGAATGGCAATGGTATTTGATTCGGATATATTAGAGGAAGAAGTAGAGATTCTTGGATATCCGGAATTTGAGGTAGAGTTTACCTGCGATAAGCCAAATGCATTTATGTATGCTCAGCTGAGTGATATCCATCCGGATGGAGCTTCAACAAGAGTTTCTTATGGACTTATGAATCTGACGCATTTAGAGGGGCATGATAAGGTGGTATACCTTGAAGAAGGTAAGACATATAAAGCAAAAGTACAGTTGGATGTGTGTGGACATAACTTCCCGAAAGGACACAGAATCAGACTTTCTATTGCAAACTCATTCTGGCCAATGATCTGGCCATCACCGGAGCTTGCAACATTAAAACTGGATCTGTCTACTGCTAAATTTGCATTACCGATGTTCTCAGGAAAAGATGCGGAAGGTCCGAATATGGAAGCCAGATGTGCGCCGCTTACTCCGATGACAACATTATCACCTGGTCGTGTAGACCGTACAATTGAGTATGATCTGCTCACGGATTCATGGACATCTATTACAAACGGTGTTGGTGGAGTGTTTGGAGAGGGTATCTATCGCTTTGATGATATTGGAACGGTAGTAGAACATAACCTCAAGAGAGAACTGACGATGAGCAACAAAGATCCGTTGTCAGCCAAATATACTATTACGCAGAAGATGAAGAACGGCCGTGATGGATGGCTGACAGATTGTGATATCGTTGTTACTCAGACTGCTGATAAAGATAACTTCTATATTACCGGACACATGGATGCATCAATTAATGATGAACATGTATTCCACAGAGATTATGACTACAAAGTAAAGAGAAATGGAATTTAAAAAGGGGCGAGGCGATTGAAAGAAAAAAGTATTACATTCTGGGAACTTGTGCTTATGAATGTATCTGCCCTTTATGGAATCCGCTGGATTGCAAAATCAACCTCAGACAGTTTTGGCCTGGGGTTGGGAGCAATCCCGATGTGGATCATATTTATGCTGATATTCTTTGTGCCGCAGGCGCTGATGTGTGCGGAACTGGCAACAGCATATCCTACAGATGGAGGTCTGAATGACTGGGTTAAAATTGCATTCGGAACAAAATATGGATTTTTAGTATCCTGGATGCATTGGACGGCACTTATTTTCTGGTATGCATCTTTTCTGACATTTTTCTCAATCAATTTTACTTACATGATTGGGAAACCAGAACTTGCAGATAACAAAATATTAGTATTGATTATGTCGTTGGTTGTTTTCTGGGCGTTGTCGTTTGCGAGTATGCGTGGTATGAAATTTGGAAAATACTTTACCAGTGTAGGTGCGCTGGGTTCGGTGGTACCGACGGTGTGTCTGATTGGTATGGCAATTCTGGCAGTGGTAGTGTTCAAAAAGGCACCAAGTGCATCTGAGTATACGATAGCAACATTGACCCCTAAGCTAAATATGAATTCGCTGGTTGCAATTTCGGGAATTACATTTGCGTATACAGGAGCTGAATTTACAGCAAACTTCGCTTCTGAAATGAAAAATCCTCAGAAAGATTATCCAAGAGCAATCATGATTGCTGCCGGAACAATCTGCGTATTATATGTGATTGGTTCGGTATGTATGACAATGCTGATGCCGACGTCAGAAATCTTTGCGTATACAGGGACTTTGGATGCATTAGTAATTGCCTGCAATCTCCTGGAAGTTCCTCAATTTTTTGTTCAGATCGTAGCATTTGGAATTACTTTGTCGATATTTGGAGCGGTAGTGCTGTATATTGCGCAACCGACAAAGATGTTGTTTGGATATTCTGAACCGGGAATCTTTCCGGAGAAGATTACGAAGAAAAATGAGCATGACATTCCGGAGAAGGCGATTTTATTTCAGGCGATACTTGTTTCTCTGCTGCTTGCAGGCGTGGCAGTTTTCCCGGCAGTTGAAACGATTTACAATGTATTAATTACTATGACCGCGTTGACATCGTTGTTTCCGTATGTTCTTTTGTTTGCGGCATATATTAAAATTAAACGGAAAAAGGTTGATAAACCTGGGTTGTATCAGATGACAAAAAATAAAAAGTGGGGATGCTTTCTTGGGTATATGGAATTGGTAATCTGCGTGATTGCGATTGTGTGCTCGGCACTTCCAGTTATGACAACTTTTAAAGAAAATGTAGTCTATGAAGTTGAAATGATAGGCGGAGGTTTATTAGTTATCGTGTCTGGATTGTGGTTGTGGAAACGTTCGGGCTTGAAAAATAAGACATTTGAAATAGAATGATTTTAATTAAAGAGAAGGCTAAAAAGGATCTTTTGAAAACGTTGGGTTTCAAAAGGTCTTTTTTATGCAAAATTGGCATGCACAAAAACATAAAAACTGGCTGTTTAAAAAATACCAGATGAGCGTATGATAGGACTCAAAGAAAATTCACAGAAAACAGATAGGAAAGGTACAGGAATTATGAAAGAGAACAGATATGAATTAAATAAGCAGCTGGCACAGATGTTAAAAGGCGGAGTTATCATGGATGTAACAACTCCGGAACAGGCAAAGATCGCAGAGGAAGCAGGTGCATGTGCAGTCATGGCACTGGAAAGAATCCCGGCAGATATCCGTGCAGCAGGCGGCGTATCCCGCATGAGCGATCCGAAGATGATCCGCGGCATTCAGGAAGCGGTATCCATTCCGGTTATGGCAAAATGCAGAATCGGACATTTTGTAGAAGCGCAGATCCTGGAAGCAATTGAGATTGATTATATCGATGAAAGCGAAGTACTTTCACCGGCCGATGACATTTACCACATTAATAAAAAAGAGTTCAAAGTACCATTTGTATGTGGTGCAAGAGATCTCGGCGAGGCACTCCGCCGTATCGCAGAGGGTGCATCCATGATCCGTACAAAAGGCGAGCCGGGAACCGGAGATGTTGTACAGGCAGTACGTCATATGAGAGCCATGAATGCGGAGATCCGCCGCATCCAGAACTTAAGAGCAGACGAATTATTCGAAGCAGCAAAACAGTTACAGGTTCCGGTTGATCTTGTGGAATATGTTCATGAAAATGGAAAGCTTCCGGTCGTAAACTTTGCAGCAGGCGGAGTTGCGACACCGGCAGATGCGGCACTGATGATGCAGCTTGGAGCAGAAGGTGTATTCGTAGGGTCCGGAATCTTCAAATCTGGTAATCCTGCAAAGCGTGCGGCTTCTATTGTGAAAGCAGTTACGAACTACACAGATGCAAAACTGATCGCTGAACTTTCGACAGATCTTGGCGAAGCAATGGTAGGAATCAACGAACAGGAAATTGAATTATTAATGGCAGAAAGAGGAAAGTAAGATGACGATTGCAATCTTGGCAATGCAGGGAGCATTCTTAGAGCATGGACAGATGCTGGACCGCCTGGGCGTGGAACATTTTGAAATCCGGAAAAAAGAAGATCTGAACCGTCACTTTGATGGTCTGATCCTTCCGGGTGGAGAAAGTACCGTTATGAGAAAGCTTCTGATCGAACTGGACATTTACGATACATTGAAACAGAAGATTGAAGACGGGCTTCCGGTATTCGGAACCTGCGCCGGACTGATCCTTTTGGCAGAGCGGGTGGAAGACGGAGTTCCATGTTTTGGTACGATGAATATTCTGGCAAAGCGGAATGCGTATGGAAGACAGCTTGGAAGCTTTTATACAGAAGATGAGATGAAAGAAATTGGAAAGATTCCAATGACATTCATCCGTGCACCGTATATTGACGATGTCTACGGAGAGGCAGAGATACTTGCCGTAGTAGATGGAAAAGTTGTGGCCGCAAGACAGGGCAGCCAGCTTGCAACTGCGTTTCATCCGGAACTGAATGATGATACAAGTGTGCATGCATATTTTGTAGAAATGATAAAAGGAAGCAAGGCACAGGCTGTATAGAAACGTCATTTATAATATGAAGACGGAACGACATTTTATGTAATAGGATAGTACTGTGTTTTTGAAAAGGAGATGTAAAAAACTCGATTGAGTTTTTTTACATCCCCTTTTTTGCGCTTGTTGTCTTCATTTTTAAGAGAAAATAATTTACCACGTTAAAATTGTACAAAAATAAAAACAAATAAAATCCACAAAACATAGTTGACAAATAGGAAATATATGAATATAATACAAAACATATCAAACAGATAGGAAAACTAAAATACAAAAAAAGAGAACAAAGCGATGGTAAGAAGATATGTAGAAACAAGCAAAAAGAACATGATGTGTTGTTGCTGTATGATGTCGATGATGGATACAGCTTGTTAATCATGCATATCATGTTACCTGAGATAAGATAGAGATAAGAAGAAGCGGGTACACGATATCAGGATGTATCCGCTTTTATTATATCCAGATAGGCGGACACGATGAAAGGAGTTCGAAAATGGCAGTAAAACTGATTGATGAATTACAAAAAGAAATAAAAGCGGCCGGCGAAGCAGTTAAGCAGGAAGCGTATGAAAAAGCATATGATCATGTATTTCAGATCCTCGATAATCTGGAAAAGTTGTTGAATGACAACAGATACCTGGAAGGAAATGAGATTACAGAGGAAGACAAGCGATTATACGACATCTTGATCCGGTTCGATGCAGTCTATTATTTCAAACAGAGACTGAACAGAAAGGCATTGAGGGATTATGACAACCTTTGGAATTACGCAAAAGAATTATACAGCATTCCGGAGTATAAAGAATTTGCAGATTTCGAAAAGATCAAACAAGAAGAACTTCTCGGAACCAAAGAAGAAAACCCATACCAGATCGTAGGACTTGGACCGGATGAAAGTTACTGGAATGAACCGAACAACAGAGCAGAGAAATTTGCTTAGAATATACAGTATCGATAAGAAGGAGAACGGCATTTGTCTACAGATCTGTTCGAATAAAACAGAAGAAAAGATAGAAGAAAGTCAGAAAAAAGGAGACAGTGACATGGCAGAATTTGATTATGAAGTAGTAAATGGAAGAAAGATTAGAGTTCGTCCGGTAGAGACAGTTTCAGAAGTAGATGAGAACGGATATTTTGTCCGCCAGCCAAACCATTTTACTGAAGGATTCGGAGAAGGAAAGAATCCGGTAGAAGCAGGCAGATACAGACTGGTGTGGGCAAAGCTTTGCCACTGGTCTAACAGAGCTTCTATTGTAAGAGAACTTCTTGGATTAGATGAAGCGATCAGCGTGAATATGGTAGATCATGCAGATCATGAAAAGAACCTTGGATGGGAATTCGTATATGACAAAGATAACGTAGATCCGGTTCTGGATATTCAGTTCTTAAGTGAAGCATATTACAAAGCAGACGATGATTATACAGGAAGAACTACCGTACCTGCACTGATCGATGTAAAGACAGGAAAAGTAGTAAATAACGATTATCATAAGCTGACTAATTATTTTGAAGTAGATTTCAAACCATTCCATAAAAAGAATGCGCCGGATCTGTATCCGGAAGAGTTAAGAAATGAGATCGACGAGATGAACTACTGGCTGTTCGATAACATCAACAACGGAGTATACAAGACAACCTTCTGCAGATCGAAAGAAGCTTACTGGGATGCATACAATTCTTTCTACGCGGCAATGGATCTGCTGGAAGAAAGACTGGAGAACCGAAGATTCTTATTCGGAGATTATGTAACAGACAGTGATGTGAGACTTTATGTAACACTTGCAAGACTGGATATCCGTTATACACATCAGCTCGGACACACCAAACATCCACTGTTCACTTACAAGAACCTGTGGGCATATGCAAGAGACCTATATCAGATTCCGGCATTCAAGAACAATACATATTTTAAAGATTTTGCAAACCCGGATAACAAGAAACAGGGAAGAACATTCGAGTCATTCAATGCAAGATTCTTAGATGAGATTGACTTTGATGCATACTGGGGAGCACCTCATAACAGAGCAAGACTCAGCAGCGATCCGGGTAATAAATTCAGAACAGAAAAACAGGATTAAGAAAATATACAGCAGCGATATAGAAGAACAATACAGAAAGGCAGGAATCGTAAGATGGCAGAACATGAATATTATGAAGTAAACGGAAGACAGATCAGAGTCAGACCTACAGAGTCTGGTCAGGAAATAGATGAATATGGAAACTTTCACAGACAGCCGAATCATTTCACAAAAGGATTCGGAGAAGGAGAAAACCCGGTAGAAGCAGACAGATATATCTTATTCTGGGGAAAAGGATGCAACTGGTCCAACAGAGCATCGATCGCAAGAGAGTTACTCGGACTTGATAAGGCAATCAAAGTTGAAATCGTAGACTGGGGCGATTATGAAAAACCACTTGGATGGGAATTCGTAAACTCACCGAATCATATTAACAAGGAGACGGGAGCACAGTTCTTAAGTGAATTATATTACAACGCAGATGATGATTATGAAGGAAGAACTACCGTACCGGCATTGGTAGATTACAAAGAGAAAAAAGTAGTAAATAACGATTACCACCATCTGACGAATCATTTCGAGACAGCATTTAAGCCGTTACATAAAAAAGGAGCGCCGGATCTATATCCGGAAGAATTGAGAGAAGAGATCGATAAGCTGAATGTATGGTTGTTTGAAAATGTCAATAATGCTGTATACCGTGCACAGTTCGCAGAAAGTTTACAGGCATTCAAAGATGGTTATGAGACATTCTTCGCAGGACTTGAGGCAATGGACAAACGGCTGGAGAATCAGAGATTCTTATTCGGAGATTACATTACAGACAGTGACATCCGCCTGTATACAACACTTGCAAGATTTGACTACAGCTATTCTAGAAATATCGGACCTTGCGTACACAGACTGGTAGATTACAAGAACCTGTGGCCATATGCAAGAGATTTGTATCAGATCCCGGCATTCAGACACAATACATATTTCAAAGATTTCGCAGCATCTGAGGATCTTACGCATGCACCGGAAGATTACTGGGAGAATGTATATTACGACATTGTTGTACAGGAGACGGACTGGGATACAATCTGGAGCCAGCCAACCGGAAGAGAAGCACTAAGTAAGGATCCGGCTCATAAGTGGAAAGCAGAAAAATAGGCAGAAAACAGATACAAAAAACAGGAGGAAGAACCGATGGAAGCAATCCGTGTAACAGATAAAGAATGGGAGATCGCAGGAGTCCATTATGTGAGGACTGAGGCCATGTGCAATGGATTTGGTGTGTCACTGGAGATGGAATTCGGTGAAGATAAGGCAGGCGATGAATACATACTGGTGCTGGATGGAATCCATCCGGTATCGACCTGCAGACTGCATCAGCTGGATGAAAATACCGGAAAGATTGAAAGAGTCGCAACACTTAAGGAATACCGCGGACAGCATTATGGAGCAGCGGCAATCACTGCGGCAGAAGAGTGGTTTGCAGAACGCGGTGTGAAAAAGATCTTTATCAACTCCAGAACCGAAGCAGTTGGATTCTATGAAAAACTTGGTTATGTGGCAGATCCAAAGCAGATTACAGGAACCGGAGCATTCCAGTGTATCATGACGGAAAAACAGCTGTAACCTGCAGGGGACAGAAAAATAGAGATGAAAAGCAGAGAAACGAATAAAGTATAAAGAGGGAGAATGTATTATGAAAAGAAATAAACTGGTAAGTATAGCAGCAATCACTGTAGCACTTGGAGTACTGGCAACCGGATGTGCCGGAGGATCCGGATCTTCCAAAAGTGACAGCAAAAGTTCCGGCGGAACGAAGACGGTAACAGTAAAAGCAGGAACCGGAGCGAATGTAAAGCCTTATACCTATGTAGGAGATGACAATGAGACAACAGGATATGATGTCGAAGTATTAAAAGAAGTCTTTGACCGTTTAGACGGATATGATCTTCAGATTGAAGTAACAGATATCCCTTCTGTATTCTCCGGAGTTACAAGCGGAACCTATCAGATCGGAGTCAATAACTTCTCATACAATGAAGAAAGAGCGAAATCTTATCTGTACTCTTATCCATATGACAAAATCGGATATGTATTCATTACCAAAAAAGGTGCACCGGAAGTAAAAACATTTGCAGATGCAGCAGGAAAATCCTTTGAAGGACAGTCCGGTGTCAGTGTTACAACAGCAATCGAGAACTGGAATGAAAAGAATCCGGATAAGAAAATCGACATTACTTATACCGATGCAGATACAGCAATCACATTACAGCATATCGAAGATGGAACAACAGATCTTGCAATCATTGATGTGGCAATGTACAACGCATATCAGAAAGAATACAACTATGATGTAGTTGCTAATCAGATCTCTGATGAAGATGCAAAAGCAATCGCAGATAACAGCTATGCTTATTACATTTTCCCGAAAGATCAGGAAGAACTCAGAGACAAAGTAGATGAGCAGTTAAAAGAACTGAAAAAAGATGGAACACTTACAGAATTAAGCCAGAAATATTTCGGACAGGATACAGCTCCGGAAGATGATCAGTTTGAAAAAACACCAAACTAACATCAGTCTGGAATCCAGAAAGGAAGAATCAGCATGAGTAATTTATTTGATATTAAGATGGTATTTACACAGATACCGGATCTGTTAACCTATCTGCCGGTGACACTGGAACTGGCAGTGGTAGCCATGATCGTCAGCCTGATCTTAGGTCTGATCCTGGCACTGATCAAGATGAAGAAGATCCCGGTGTTAAAACAGATTGCCAATCTGTATATTTCAGTAATCCGTGGAACTCCGGTACTGGTACAGTTGTATGTAACATACTTTGGAATCCCGATGATCTTAAAAGCCATCAATTTGAAATATGGAACGAATTATAATGCCAACGGCGTGGCACCGATCATCTATGCATTTATCGCACTGGCAGTTAATGAATCGGCATACAACGCAGAAGTGATCAGAGCTTCACTGGAATCTGTACCGAAGGGACAGATCGAGGCAGCCAATGCACTTGGCATGACATATTTTCAGGCATTACGAAGAGTGATTCTTCCGGAAGCAATCGTAGTTGCATTACCTTCACTTGGTAACTCCTTTATCGGACTGATCAAGGGAACATCGCTTGCATTCGTCTGTGCGGTTGTAGAGATGACGGCAGCAGGAAAGATCATCGCAGGACGTACATACCGTTACTTTGAAGTCTATGTATCTCTGGCGGTCATTTACTGGATCATTACGATCATCGTAGAGCAGGGAATCAAACTGATTGAGAAGAAGATCCGCATACCGGAGAATGCACCGGCAATACAGACAGATGAGGGGGCATTGAACCAATGATTGAAGTGAAAAATATTTCCAAAAAATTCAATAATAACGTGGTCTTAAACGGCATCGACCTGAACATCAACAAAGGTGATGTTGTAGCGATCATCGGACCATCCGGAACCGGAAAGTCAACATTCTTACGCTGCCTGAACAGGTTAGAGAAGCCGGAAAGCGGAAGCATCAGCATCGGAGACCTGAGCGTAGATCTGGCACGCAGTGATAAAAAGTCACTGGTAGAGCTTAGAAAAAAGACCAGCATGGTATTCCAGGGATTCAATCTCTTTTCCAAAAAGACAGCATTGGAAAATGTAATGGAAGGCCTGATCATCGTAAAGAAAATGGACAAGAAAAAAGCAGAAGAGATCGCAAGAGAACAGCTTAAGAACGTAGGACTTCTGGAATGGGCGAATCATTATCCGGCACATTTATCCGGAGGACAACAGCAGAGAGTTGCGATCGCAAGAGCACTCGCAATGGAGCCGGAACTGTTACTTCTCGATGAGCCGACATCTGCACTGGATCCGGAGCTTGTAGGAGAAGTACTGGATACGATCAAGAAGGCAGCGAATGAAGGATATACAATGCTTTTAGTATCTCATGAGATGAACTTTGTAAAGAATGTTGCAACAAGAGTTATCTTCCTTGAGAATGGTAAGATCATCGAGGACGGACCTCCGAAGGAAGTGTTCAATCATCCAAAGAGTGATCGTGTGAGAGAGTTCTTTGCAAAGATCAACCGTATGGTGGAACCGGAATATTCTATCTAGTTACAGAACCTGCTGCGGGCAGGTTCTTAGTGTATAAGCAGGAGATTTAGAACATGAGCATTTGGATAAAAACAGATAAAGAAAATGTAGACTGCCGGACGGATATAGATTCGGAGACAATGAATACGAGAGGAGAACAAAAGAATGAGAATATCATCAGATAAATGGACCGGAAAAGAAGTAGATAAAAGTGGAAAATTCGTGCGTCAGAAGAACCGGTTTGATACACCATTCGGAGAAGAAGAAGGACAACTCCCGGTAGAAGCCGGTAGATACAGACTTCTCTGGGCACCGGTATGCCCGTGGGCGCACAGAAGTATTATCGTGAGAAAATTACTGGGACTGGAGGATGTGATCAGTGTCGGAAAAGCAGACCCAAAGCGTCCGAATGTATCAAGAAGCGACTGGGCATTTACCCTGGATGAAGGTGACGTAGATCCGGTACTTGGAATCCACTACATCAGCGAAGTGTATTTAAACGCAGACCCGGATTATCAGGGAAGATTTACCGTACCGGCACTGGTTGATCTGAAGACGAAGAAAGTTGTAAATAATGATTACTTTCATCTGACACTGTATTTTGAGACTGCATGGAAGAAATATCACAAACCGGGTGCTCCGGATCTTTATCCGGAAGAGTTGCGGGAAGAGATCGATACCCTGAATGATATCATTTTCAGAGAAGTAAATAACGGAGTGTACAAAGCAGGATTTGCGAGAAACCAGGAGGCATATGAGGAAGCATATCATATGGTATTCAACCGTCTGGACTGGTTGGAGGAAAGACTGGCCGACAGAAGATATCTGTTCGGAGATAAGATTACAGAATCGGATGTCCGGTTATATGTAACACTGGCAAGATTCGATGTGGCTTATCATAATATCTTTCGTGTGAATAAGAAGCGTCTGAGAGATTATGATAATCTGTGGGCTTATGCAAGAGACCTGTATCAGACACCGGGATTCTGGGATACGACAGATTTTGCGGCAATCAAAAAACATTATCACATTGACTGCAATCCTGGAAATATTCATCAGATCATTGCAAAAGGACCGGATGAAGAAGCGTGGCTGCTTCCACATGGAAGAGAGAAGCTTTCAGAAAAATAAAATATAAGAGATTAGAAAAATAAAAAAGCTGTCAGGTTATGAAGGTATGCTAACCAGACAGCTTTTGTGATATAAAAGTGTACACGGGAAGATACCGGGATGTATAATATTTTAGAGAAAGTATTTTTCGGAGATACACTAGTATTAAAATTTCGGAACATCCAGTTTTGGAATGATTTAATAATCGGAGGAGTGAAATATATGTATGAGCAGGATTATATAATAAGAATGAATAATGAAGTTATCAGAACAATGGTGAAATTATTATTAAACAAGGATATAGGTACACCTGTAGATATTTCAGATGGAGCAATTAAAGGTGAAAATAGAAAAATCTTAGAAGCTGCGAACGGACAAAGTGGTATAGACAATATTAAGAAGATGGAAGAGGAAATACTAACACTTGTAGATGCGAATAAAGAAGGAGCTTTAGAAAAAGCGCTTGTATTTTACGGATATCTAAATGAACTGCCGGAAGATGAATTATTGTCCGGGAATTATAGCCATGAAAAAATTAAAAAAGGGCTGAAGATGGTTGCGGAGCATTATGGAATATTAAATGTTATTGATTTGATATACAGATAAAACTGTAAAACATACTTGACAAATATGACATAGCGGTAATATAATAAAACCAATCCATAAAACCTATCGAAACAATAGGAAATATAAGGATTGGCTTTATTTAGTTTAAAGAACGGAAGGGAGCGTGCAGGATAATGACAAAAGAAAAGCGAATGTGGGGACGAATGCGATGTTGTTGCGCTTGCGCGCGTGAAAAATAAAAATTACAAAAACATACTAAACATAGTTGACAAATAGGAATTAAGGTAGTATAGTAAATTCATCAAGAAAACATACCGAAAAAGTAGGAAAGGTAGGAAGCAAAATGTCAAAGATTTATAAAGGAACATTAGGACTGATCGGAAATACACCACTGGTGGAAGTAGTAAACATAGAAAAAGAACTTGGTTTGGAAGCAACACTTCTTGTAAAGCTTGAGTACCTCAATCCGGCAGGAAGCGTCAAAGACAGAATTGCAAAAGCAATGATCGAAGATGCGGAAGAAAAAGGAATCTTAAAAGAAGGTTCTGTGATCATTGAACCAACATCCGGTAATACAGGAATCGGTCTTGCATCCATCGCAGCAGCAAAAGGATACAGGATCATCCTTACAATGCCGGAGACGATGAGTGTGGAAAGAAGAAACATCCTGAAAGCTTACGGCGCAGAGATCGTACTGACAGAAGGAGCCAAAGGAATGAAAGGTGCTATCGCAAAAGCAGATGAGCTTGCAAAAGAGATTCCAAACAGCTTCGTTCCGGGACAATTTGTAAACCCTGCTAATCCGGCAGCACATAAGAAGACAACAGGTCCTGAGATCTGGAATGACACAGACGGAGCAGTCGACATCGTGATCGCAGGTGTCGGAACAGGCGGAACACTTTCCGGAATTGGTGCTTATTTAAAAGAGAAGAAACCGGAAGTTCAGATCGTAGCTCTGGAACCAGCTTCTTCACCGGTTCTTTCCGAAGGAAAAGCAGGTCCGCATAAGATTCAGGGAATCGGAGCAGGATTCGTTCCAGAGACATTGGATACCAAGATCTACGACGAAATCTACAAAGCAGAAGCAGACGAAGCATTTGAAACGGCCAAACTTCTTGCAAAGAAAGAGGGAGTTCTGGTAGGTATTTCTTCAGGAGCAGCACTTGCAGGAGCCATCGAACTGGCAAAACGTCCGGAGAACAAAGGTAAGACAATCGTAGCATTACTTCCGGATTCAGGTGACAGATATTATTCAACACCATTATTTACAGAATAAAAAGATATAGAATCCGAAACAGAACGGACAGTATCAACAAATAACGATAAAATTATGAAGAAAAAGGAGATCACCCCAATGAGCGAAAAAATCACAAGAGAGAATAGAGAGTTAAAATTTGAAACATTACAGTTACACGTAGGACAGGAAAGTCCGGATCCGGTTACAGATGCAAGAGCAGTGCCGATCTATCAGACATCTTCTTATGTATTCCGCAACAGTGATCATGCAGCAGCACGTTTTGGACTGGCAGATGCAGGTAACATTTACGGACGTCTTACAAACCCTACAGAAGACATTTTCGAAAAACGTATTGCAGCACTGGAGGGCGGAGTTGCAGCACTGGCAGTAGCATCCGGAGCAGCAGCAGTAACATATACGATCGAGAATCTCGCACAGAACGGAGATCATATCGTAGCAGCTAAGAATATTTACGGTGGATCATTTAACCTGTTAGAGCACACACTTCCACAGTACGGAATTACAACCACATTCGTTGACATCTTTGATTATGATGCAGTAGAAGCAGCAATCCAGGACAACACGAAAGCACTCTATATCGAGACACTTGGAAATCCAAACTCAGACGTTGTAGATATTGAGAAGATTGCAAATATCGCACATGCGCATAAGATTCCGCTCGTTGTAGATAATACATTTGCAACACCTTACCTTGTAAGACCGATCGAGTACGGTGCAGACATAGTTATCCATTCAGCAACAAAATTCATCGGTGGACACGGAACAACAATCGGCGGCGTCATCGTTGACAGCGGTAAATTCGACTGGGAAGCATCAGGAAAATTCGCTTCTCTTACAGAGCCAAACCCGAGCTACCATGGAATCAGCTTTACAAAAGCAGTAGGACCTGCAGCATTTGTTACAAAGATCCGTGCGATCCTTTTAAGAGATACAGGAGCAACCATTTCTCCGATCCATTCATTTATCTTCTTACAGGGACTCGAGACATTATCATTACGTGTAGAGCGTCATGTTGAGAATGCACTGAAAGTAGTAGATTACCTGAACAACCATCCACTGGTAGAGAAGGTTAACCATCCGGCTGTATCTGATGATCCGGAGCAGCAGGCATTATATAAGAAATATTTCCCAAATGGCGGAGGATCTATCTTCACATTTGAGATCAAAGGTGACGCACAGAAAGCAAAAGATTTCATCGATAATCTGGAACTCTTCTCACTGCTTGCTAATGTTGCAGATGTAAAATCTCTGGTTATCCATCCGGCAACAACAACACACAGCCAGTGCACAGAAGAAGAATTACTGGATCAGGGAATCAAGCCTAATACAATCCGTCTGTCAATCGGAACAGAGCACATTGATGACATTATCCAGGATCTGGATGAGGCATTCAAAGCCGTAGAATAAGAAATAATGAAGGAGTGTGGAGATATATATGAAACTTTCAATGAAAAGCAGATATGGTCTGAGAGCGTTGATCGACCTGGCCATCAATTCAAAAACTGAACAGGTGGCGCTCAATAGCATTGCAGAGCGGAACAAGATATCTCCACAGTATCTGGAACAGGTATTTGCAAGTCTTAGAAAAGCAGGAATCGTAAAGAGTATAAAAGGCTCCCAGGGCGGCTATTTCTTAAGCCGTCCGCCACAGGAGATTACCGTTTCTTCTATTATAGAAGCTTTGGAAGGTGACTACCGCATCGAAGATGAGGAACTTCCGAAAGAAGGAAAATATACCGGGAGTGTCAAAGCAATCCAGAAACTGGTGATCGACAGGGTAAATGACAGTGTGACAGAGATCCTCCAGTCAGTAACCTTGCATGATCTGGAGAAAGAGTATCAGGAATACAGTGATTATGGACAGGATATGTATTATATATAATATCAGTTCACACAACAAAACATACTGTATTAGTGGGAAACCACTGGTACAGTATTCTTTTTTGTGGTAAACTTTTCTAGCGTATATTTGAAAGATAAATGTTTTTAAAACACATTTCAGTTCCTTGACAGACAGGGAAAAACGTCATATAATACCAGATAAATAACAAAACCTATCTGGTTAATAGGAATAGCTGCTGCATGAACAGCAACTCACAAAGAGAGGTTAAAAGATATGAAGACAATCACGATAGAAGAGTTATTACAATTAGATCAGGATACAATCACAGTGCTGGACGTCCGTCCTGCAGATGCATATACCAGAGGCTCTGTACCGGGAGCGGTCAGCATCCCGCTTGCAGAAGTAGAAGAACGTATGGAAGAACTTCCGAAAGAAAAGCCGGTGTATGTATTATGCCATACCGGTGAATGGAGTGTCGATGCTGTTTATGAACTGGAAGCAGCCGGATATGATGCGGCGAATATTGAAGGCGGATACCGTTCTTTTTTGAGAAAGAAACTAAGTGAGTTCGTACAGGATGAAAATACTACCGGAGAGAAGCAGAAAGAAATTGAACGCAGTATCATCAAGAAATTCCGCAAGGGAATCTGGAGAAAGTTCACGAAAGGAATCAGAGAATACGATCTGATCCAGGACGGAGATAAGATTGCAGTCTGTATTTCCGGTGGAAAAGATTCCATGCTGATGGCAAAGCTGTTTCAGGAACTGTTAAAACATGGCAAAGCGAATTTTGAATTAGTATTTCTGGTAATGAATCCGGGATACAATGAAGATAACTGGAAGATCATTCAGGATAACGCCAAAGTACTTGGAATTCCGCTTACGGTATTTGAGACACAGATATTTGATACGGTAGCAGATATTGACAAGAATCCATGTTACCTTTGCGCGAGAATGAGAAGAGGCTATCTATACTCTCACGCAAAAGAACTGGGATGTAATAAGATTGCGCTCGGACATCATTTCGACGATGTGATTGAGACGATCCTTATGGGGATGTTCTACGGCGGAAAGGTGGAGACGATGATGCCGAAGCTCCATAGCCAGAATTTCGAGGGTATGGAGCTGATCAGACCAATGTATCTGATCAAGGAAGATGACATTATAGCATGGAGGGATTACAATCAGCTCAACTTCATTCAGTGCGCATGCAGATTCACAGAGAACTGTGTATCCTGTGGCGGCGGAAGAGGTTCCAAACGTGACGAGATGAAGGAACTGATCAAGGAATTCAGAAAACAGGGAGATATTATCGAAAAGAATATTTTCCGGAGTGTGCATAATGTCAACTTAAGAACGATTATCGGATACCACAAAGATGACATGGAATATAATTTCCTGGATGATTACAATGAAAGAGGTAAATAAATAATGAATTACGGATTTGAGACACGATGTATACACGGAAACGGAACAGATGAAAAGACACATTCTTACGGTTCAGTAGCAGTACCGATCTACCAGGCAGCGACATTTGCCCATCCTGGTATTGGACAGTCTACCGGATATGACTATACGAGAGAGAGCAACCCGACAAGAACAGAGCTTGAGCATACGATGTCGGCACTGGAAGGTGCGGTAGATACTGTAGCATGCGCAAACGGTATGGCTGCGGTAGGTCTTTGTCTGGAGTTATTTGACCGCGGGGATCATATCCTTTGTACAGATGATCTGTATGGCGGTTCTGTCAGAATGTTTGAATCTGTTGGCGGGAAGAGAGGGTTGGAGTTCTCTTATGTAGATACTGCAGATGCAGATCTTGTAGAAGCAGGTATCCGGGAGAATACAAAAGCACTTTATATCGAGACACCGAGTAACCCGACCATGCGTGTCACAGATCTCAGAAAGATGAAAGAAATCGCAGATAAACATAATCTGAAGATTATTGTTGACAATACATTTCTTTCACCATTATTTCAAAGACCGATTGAACTGGGAGCGGATCTGGTTATCCACAGCGGGACAAAATTCCTTGGTGGACATAATGACACACTGGCAGGATTCCTGTGTTCGGCGGATGAAGAGACAGCGAAGAAGATCCGTTATATATATAAGACAGTCGGAAGCTGTCTTGCACCATTTGACAGCTATCTGATCTTGCGTGGAATTAAGACATTGTCTGTAAGATTAAGAGCACAGCAGGATAATGCGATAAAGATTGCGAACTGGTTAAAAGGACATGAAAAAGTAAAACAGGTCTATTATGTAGGCTTGAAAGAGTATCCGGGGTATGGAGTAAATGCATCACAGGCAAGCGGATTCGGGAGTATGATTTCTTTCAAAGTAGATAGTGAAGCAACAGCAAGGAAACTCCTGGAAAGTGTGAAACTGATCGCTTATGCAGAAAGTCTCGGAGGCGTAGAGTCACTGATCACTTACCCGATGCTTCAGACACATGGAGATCTGCCGGTAGAAGTAAGAGAGAAACTTGGAATCACAGAAGATTTCTTAAGATTGTCAGTTGGAATTGAAAATGCAGATGATCTAATCGCAGATCTTGAGCAGGCACTTGCGTAGGAGGATGCACAGATGAAGTTCGATTTTGATAAAGTAGTGGACAGACATGGAACAAAATGCCTGAAATATGATTTCGCAAAAGAAAGAGGGAGAAGTGATGATATGCTTCCGCTCTGGGTGGCAGATATGGATTTCCCGACAGCACCGGGAATCCAGAAAAGCTTAAGTGACGCAGTCGCACACGGAATCTACGGATACAGCGAAGGAAAAGATGATTACTTCCAGGCAGCAGCCGGATGGTATGAGAAGCATTTCGGATGGAAAGTAGAAAAAGAATGGCTGATCAAGACACCGGGCGTGGTGTTCGCACTTGCGATGGCAGTGAAGGCTTACACAAAAGAAGGTGATGCAGTTCTTCTGCAGCAGCCGGTTTACTATCCGTTCAGCGAAGTGATCACAGATAACCACAGAAAGCTGATCAATAGTCCGCTTCAGCAGATAGAGGGACATTACGAGATTAATTTCGAAGAATTCGAGCAGAAGATTGTCGAAGAAAATGTAAAATTATTCCTGATGTGCAGTCCGCATAATCCGGTCGGACGTGTGTGGAAGGAGTGGGAACTTCGTAAGATAGGAGACATTTGTCTGAAACATAACGTGCTGGTAGTCAGTGATGAGATCCACAGTGATTTTACATATGGAGAGAATATACATCATGTATTTGCATCCTTAGATGAAAAATACGCTGCAATCACTACAACGTGTACCGCACCAAGTAAGACATTTAACATTGCCGGACTTCAGATTTCCAATATATGGATTTCGAATCCAGAACTTCGTGCGAGATTCCGGGCGGAAGTGACAGCAGCCGGTTACAGCCAGGTGAATCTGATGGGACTGGTTGCGTGTCAGGCAGCTTATGAGACCGGTGAAGAGTGGTTAAAAGAATTGAAAATTTATCTGGAGGGAAATCTGGATTATGTCCGTACATTTTTAAAAGAGAATCTTCCGGAGATCAAACTGACAGAGCCGGAAGGGACTTATCTTTTATGGTTGGATTTTAAGAGTCTCGGCATGAAAGAAGAGCAGTTAAAAGATCTGGTGGAGAACAAAGCAAAACTCTGGCTTGACAGCGGAGCAATGTTTGGACCGGACGGAGAGGGATTTGAGCGTATAAATATTGCATGTCCACGAGAAATTTTAAAACAAGCATTGACACAACTGGCTGAATCGGTGCATGATAGGTAAGTGAGAATACGTTAAAGAAGGGAATTTGACCGGAATAGATGGTAAAAATGTGCGGATGTTTGATCCTTATTACTGCGACCAGGAGTATGAACAGAAAGATATCATCAGAGTGTTGGATCAGCCTACATGTTGTAACCGGATCGTACCGTGGAAGTATTTTAATAAGACGGCACTTAACATGTATTCCCTTGGACCGTACGATGGGCGGGAAGCTGTTATTTTATTTAATGAAAAGACAAGACTTACGGAAGAAGAGACCATCGAATACTTTATTTAGAGGTGAAAGTCGGAAATGAACGAAGAAATCAAAAATGAAATCCAAAAACTGAAAAAGGAAAAAGATGCTGTAATTCTGGCACATTATTATGTAGATGGGGAAGTGCAGGAGATTGCAGACTATGTAGGAGACTCTTATTATCTTGCAGAGATTGCAACCAAAGTTCCGGAGAGCACGATTGTTTTCTGTGGAGTCTCTTTCATGGGAGAAAGTGCGAAAATCCTGAATCCAAAGAAGCGAGTCGTAATGGCAGACGGTCATGCAGACTGTCCGATGGCACACATGGTAGACGTAGATAAGATCAGGGAAGTGAGAAATGAATACCCGGATGTATCTGTAGTCTGTTATGTGAACTCAACCGCAGAGATCAAAGCAGAGTCAGACGTATGTGTAACATCGTCAAATGCACTGAAGATCGTGAAGAATCTTCCGAATAAAGATATCTTCTTTATCCCGGATGAGAATCTTGGTCGTTTCGTGGCAAGTCAGCTTCCGGAGAAGCACTTCATCTTTAATGATGGATTCTGCCATGTACATACGAGTATCCACAAAGAAGAACTTCAGAAAGCCAAAGAGGCGCATCCGGAAGCACTCGTACTGACACATCCGGAATGTACAGGAGATATTCTGGAATTATCTGATTTTATCGGAAGTACTTCGCAGATTATCGATTATGCTACAAAATCAGAAAATAACACATTTATCATCTGCACAGAGATGGGAGTATTCTATGAATTGCATCAGAAAAATCCGGAGAAGAAATTCTACTCCGTAGGGCACAGACAGTTCTGTCCGAATATGAAGATGGTGCGTCTGGAAGGTGTGAAGGAAGCACTTGAGACCATGCAGCCGGAGGTGAATCTGGATGAGGAGATGCGCCAGAAAGCGGCACTTCCACTTGAAAAGATGCTGAAATTGGCAGCGCAGTAAGCCAGGGGGACAGGTAAAGTGGCTTTTTTAGTGTCCTGGGTGGCTCTAGTAAAAAAAGAAAATAATTAAGAGAAAGACTTCGTATCTGATGTAGGATGCGAAGTCTTTGTTAGTATATCAAAGTATATAAGAGAAGTTGTTAGTGACAGATTCTGTAGATGAGTTATTAAAACTAATAAAACAATTAAAATGATGGTTTGGAAAGATGAAAAACAATTATTTTAATTGTTTTTTGTTTACAAATAATAGAGGTTGTTTCATAATTTTTTCGGAGAAAGTCTGTATAAAAGCATGTATAGAATCCCCGATCATGAGGAAAGATTACGTTTCTTAGTGCAACAGGTGGAACGAATGACGGGACTTCAGAATTTTGGAGTATATATGGACAAACTGCTGACGATAGATGCATTTTCCTGAATGAAGACCGGCATATGCATAATATAGCCGTCTTGATGAATGGAAAAGGTGATTATGCATACTGCCCGATCTTTGATAATGGAGCAGGGCTTTTAGCAGATACAACGATGGATTATCCTTTGACGGGAGATATTTACACACTTATGGAGAAGGTTCAGGCCAAAACAATATGTAATGCATTCGATGAACAATTAGATATTTCCGAATCTTTATATAAAATGAATCTAAAGTTCCGTTTTACAAAAAAAGACGTGACAGAATTGCTTGAAAACGCAGAAGGCTATTCAGATGAGATACGAAAACGGGTGGAAACGATTATATTTGCACAAATGCGGAAATATCCTTATTTGTTTTCGAAGACGTAGAGAAGTATAATGGGGAAAGAACGGTAGAAATAAGTAATTGTTAAGGAATAAAGGAGAAGGTAAAAATTATGATAAATGAAAGAATCGAAATCTGGAAAAAAGAAGAGTATCATTATCCGGCAGCACATGGTTTTATACCGGTGATGTTCAGCTATATTCATGAGGATGAAAAGAAGCATCCGGCAATGATCATCGCACCGGGCGGCGCATACCGGGAAGTATCCCCATCGGAAGCGCACCTGCCGGCAATGGAATTCTATGGTGCAGGGTACAATGTATTCGTTCTGGAATATACGATTAATCAGTTAGATGAAGCAGCGCTGAAGATGCAGCCGTTACACGATATCTCAAGAGCAATCCGCATGATTCGTTCACGTGCAGAGGAATTCCATATCAGACCAGACAGAATCGCAGTCTGCGGATTCTCAGCAGGAGCACATCTGTGTGGAAGCCTTTGTGTACATAATAAAGATGTGGAAGATCCGGAAGAAGCATACCAGAACATATCCAACCGCCCAGATGCGGCGATTCTGTCTTATCCGGTCATCACTTCAGGAAAATATGCACACAGAGATTCATTTGTCGCACTGTTTGGAAAAGAGCCGTCAGAGCAGGAACTGGACTATATGTCGCTGGAAAATCATGTGACAAAAGATACACCGCCATGTTTCCTGTGGCAGACCGTAACAGATCAGACAGTTCCGGTGGAGAACAGTTATCTCTTTGCACAGGCTTGTGCACAGGCTGGTGTACCATTTGCACAGCATGTATTTTCAGAAGGAATCCATGGACTATCTGTGGCAACCGAAGAGTGGTTAGAGCAGAATATAGGGCAGGAAGAAGGAAAAAGATATACACAGGAACAGGTGCAGATGCTTGCAGAGGCAATCGAGGCCGGCGAGACTCCATTTCCAAAGGAAAAAGGAGAGGAACTTCTGGTGAAGTTCGGTATCGGACGTAAAAAGCCGGCAAGATGGACGGAAAAGCAGAAAGAGGGAATCCGCAAAACGCTGAAAGAAGTACAGAGCTGGACGCAGCTTGCAGAAGTGTGGATGGAGAAATATCTGAAAGTGGAATAGAGGAGAATAAAGGGTACAGGCATTTCAAAACAGTGTGGCAATCGAATCTATAAACTGGAAATTACTTGTAGTACTAAATTGATAATTGTATAATAGTGAGAAAAGAAGGAACAAGAAAATTGATATAGGATAAGAGATAAAATGGAGTTATACAATGGACGCCCGGAAGACACATCCGGACGAAAAGAAAAAGAAATAAAAGTTTACGATATACTGGACAGTCTGCATATCCCCTACATCAGAGCGGATCACGAAGCAGTCATGACAATGGAAGCCTGTGAAGAGATTGATAAAGCGCTGGGAATGGAGATCTGTAAGAATCTGTTCTTATGTAACCGGAAGAAAACGTCATATTATCTGCTTTTGATGCCAGGAAACAAAGCGCTCAAGACAAAAGAACTGTCACAGCAGATCCCGACCACGAGATTATCCTTTGCATCGGGAGAAGACATGGAAACATATCTGAATGTAACGCCGGGCTCAGCTACTGTCATGGGACTGATATTTGATCCGGAGAATAAAGTGCAGCTTCTGGTGGATGAGGAACTTCTGGAACAGGAAGAATTCGGATGTCATCCATGTGTGAACACTTCCAGTATCAAGATGAAGACAGCGGATGTATTTGATAAATTTCTGAAAGAAATCCATCATGATTATATTACGGTGAAGCTTTCGGATGGAAATGAACAGGAGTAATAAAAATGGATAAACAAGAACTGGCACTGGTGGTCATCGACCGCCTGAAAAAAGAATACCCGGATGCGGGATGCACGCTGGATTATGACGATGCGTGGAAACTGCTGGTCAGTGTACGTCTGGCAGCACAGTGCACGGATGCGAGAGTCAATGTAGTAGTAGAAAGCTTATATGCAAAGTACCCGGATGTCAATGCACTGGCAGAAGCCACACCGGAAGAGATCGAAGAAATTGTAAGACCATGCGGACTGGGCAAGAGTAAAGCGAGGGATATCAGTGCATGTATGCGCATGCTCCGTGATGAATATGATGGAAAAGTCCCGGATGATTTTAATAAATTGTTGAAACTTCCGGGAGTCGGAAGAAAGAGTGCGAACCTGATCATGGGGGATGTGTTCGGCAAACCGGCGATTGTTACGGATACGCATTGCATCAGACTCTGTAACCGGATCGGTCTAGTAGATGAAATCAAGGAACCGAAGAAAGTAGAGATGGAACTTTGGAAGATCATCCCGCCGGAAGAAGGCAGTGATTTCTGCCACAGGCTGGTATATCACGGAAGAGACGTCTGTACAGCGAGGACGAAGCCGCATTGTGAGAAATGCTGTCTGGCAGATATCTGTGGGAAACATATTTAAGTAAATGCATTTATGAAAATAAAGCTTGCGCAAGTAAAATGAAATTCATATAATAGTCTTAGAGACGAGGGAGTAGCATAGGAAATGTGTTACTCTCTTTTTTAGCAGGAAAGGATTGAGGATTATGGAAGACGTAGTAAGTATATTAGACGAATTACAAAACAAAGCATTAAAAGACGAAAAGTTAAAACAACAGCTCCTCGCAACCAGAACAGAAGCAGACCCGCTATCTGCCTTCTGCAAGACCTGCCGGAATCTTGGTTACGAATTATACGAAATGGAATTAATTGCGGCAGGAGAAGAATTCCATGCCGCAATGAAAAGAAGCACCAATGGCGGAGGGGAGAACTCGCCGATGATCGAGGCTGAAGATGATTTCTATGAATTGTTCTTCGCAAATCTTGAAGATCATTAACCAAGGATTTTCTTCATATCCTCTTCCACAGTACTGATCTTCTGAATATTATAATTCTCCACCAGTATCTTCCATACATTTTCAGAGACGAATGCAGGAAGTGTTGGACCAAGCAGGATATTTTTCACACCGAGAGATAATAGCGTAAGCAGGATACATACGGCCTTCTGTTCATACCAGGAAAGAACCAGGGTGAGCGGGAGGTCGTTTACGGTACAGTCAAAGACTTCTGCAAGTGCAAGAGCAACTTTAATAGCGCTATAAGCATCATTACATTGCCCCATGTCCAAGATCCTTGGAATACCGTCGATGGAACCAAGATCCAGGTCATTCAACCGGTATTTTCCGCAGGCAAGAGTCAGAATCAAGGTGTCCATAGGTGCAGCTTTGGCGAAATCCGTATAATAGCTGCGTCCTGGAGCGGCACCGTCGCATCCGCCGACCAGAAAGATATGGCGGATCTTGCCGGCCTTTATAAGTTCCACGATATGCCCGGCATTAGAAAGAACAGCATTGTGGGCGAATCCGGTTGTGACTGTAGACCCGCCGTTGATTCCGGTCATCGGATGATCTTCCGGATATCCCTTGCATTCCAGAGCTTTCTCAATAACCGGAGTGAAATCTTTGTCCTCTCCGATATGCACCAGATCCGGATATGACACGATGGAGGTGGTAAATACCCGGTCGCAGTAACTCTGACGGATCGGCATCAGACAGTTGGTAGTAAATAAAATAGGTGCCGGAATGTTGTGAAATTCCGACTGCTGACTCTGCCAGGCAGTTCCAAAGTTTCCTTTTAAATGAGAATATTTCTTTAATTCCGGATATCCATGTGCTGGAAGCATCTCACTGTGGGTGTAGATATTGATTCCTTTTCCTTCCGTCTGCTTTAATAACAGTTCCATATCATGAAGATCATGTCCGCTGACAACGATGAAAGGCCCCTTTTCGATGGTCAGTGGAACTTCTGTTGGTACCGGATTGCCATAAGTACCAGAGTTCGCATGATCCAGAAGCTCCATGCAGCGAAAATTGATCTCGCCCGTTTTTAATACGAGTGCAAGTAATTCGTCACTGCTCTTTTCCGAAGCAATGGCTTCGAGCCCTTCATAGAAGAAATCAAGGACATTTCTGTCTACATAATCCAACGCATAAGCATGATAAGCGTAAGCAGCCATGCCGCGCAGTCCGAAAAGAATCAGAGACTTTAACGAGCGGATATCTTCCTGATCTTCCCAGATATGGTGGACATCATAATTCATGATATCCGGATAGATCCGGTCCTTTTCGACATTTACTTCACGAATGAGTTCGATAATCGTATCATTGAAAAAATTAACATTGGTAATCGTGGTGAATAACCCTTTTAAGATAAGTTCATCCGCATGTTCGAAAGAAGCATCCGGATTCAGGGCAAGCTTTTTACGCACGGCACGTGACAGGCCGATCAGCGCACCGGTAAGCTCATCCTGATAATTGGCGGTGTCACTTTTCTTTCCACAGACACCGGCACGCCCTTCACATCCGGAATTATGAGCGGTCTGCTGACACTGGAAACAAAACATTTCTTCCATAATAAATACCTTCCTTGCTATATATTTATGACAGAATTAGTATGTTTCCAAAGAATAAAAAATATGCAGGGAAAATTAACCCTGCATATTTTTAAACGAATCAAAAAGTTCCATGTCATCGGCTTTCAGCTTGACATTGGTACAATAATTTTTCCCTTCCGGTGTAGTAACATTGATCTCGATGATTGATCCCTCTACTAATGCGTCCTGTGATACGGCGCGTAAAAACAGCGGGAATTTTGGATGGTTGGCACGAAAACGATCCATGCCTGATTTTATCTTTTGCATCATGGTGATCTGTCGGAAATCCATGTGTTTATCCTCCTTTTTTTTCAGTAAATATTACAGATTATAGAAAAATCTGCTGTTGTTGTAATACTTTGATATTGTTAAGACATAATTTTGTTTATTCAGAAACTGAAACAATTATACTGAAAAAAGTTTGGAAAGTCAAAAGAATTTGTCTATGAAAGATGGGATGAAAGACAGGGGCAAATGTGATAAGATAGTAAGACATAGTGGGTGTGGGAAAATCTGCGGATCAAAAAAGTGATGAGTAGAAAAAGACGAAATGTAAGGAGCAAGGACAGAATGAGTGAGGCAATCAAAGAAGCGGAAAAGATACTGAAACAATACTACGGCTATGACCATTTCCGGGAGGGACAGATCCCGGTGATCAAAGCGGTACTGGGAGGCAGGGATGTGCTTGGAATCATGCCGACCGGAGCAGGAAAGTCGGTGTGTTATCAGGTGCCTGCACTTATGATGGAAGGAATTACAATCGTGATCTCGCCGCTGATCTCGCTTATGAAAGATCAGGTGGGAACGCTGAACCAGATGGGAGTCCATGCCGCTTTCTTAAATAGTTCTCTGACTGCAGGACAGTATTACAAAGCACTGCAGCTTGCAAAGCAGGGAAGGTACAAGATCATATATGTGGCACCGGAGCGTCTGGAGACAGAAAGTTTTCTGGATTTTGCACTGTCTGAGCATGTAAAGATATCTTTCGTTGCAGTAGATGAGGCACACTGCGTATCACAGTGGGGACAGGATTTCCGCCCAGGGTATTTGAAGATCCTGGATTTTCTGGATCGTCTGCCGTACCGTCCGGTGGTCGGTGCATACACGGCGACAGCGACGGCAGAAGTAAGAGAAGACATCCTTGATATCTTAAAGCTTCAGAACCCGTATGTGGAAACAACCGGGTTCGATCGTGGAAATCTTTTCTTCGCAGTGAAGAAACCTGTGGATAAGTATAAGGAATTAGTCAGTTATCTGAAGGAAAAAGGATGTGATACATCCGGTGACAGTGGAATCATTTACTGTCTGACAAGAAAAAGCGTGGAGCAGGTCTGTTACGATCTGAGAAATGAAGGGTTCTCCGTAACCAGATATCATGCCGGATTATCGGATGAAGAACGGAAGGAAAATCAGGAGAACTTCATATATGGAAAGCGGCAGATCATGGTGGCGACGAATGCATTCGGAATGGGAATCGACAAGCCGGATGTACGCTTTGTCATTCATTATAATATGCCGAAAAATATGGAAAGCTATTATCAGGAGGCCGGACGTGCAGGAAGAGACGGGGAGCCGTCGGAATGTATCCTGTATTACGAGCCGAGAGACGTAAGAACGAACCGTCTCTTTATTGAAAATGGAGAAGAGAACAGCGAACTGGATGAAGAGACGCGCAAAATTGTGAAAGAACGGGATCTGGAACGGTTGAAACAGATGACATTTTACTGCTTTACGTCGGAATGCTTAAGACAATATATCTTGAATTATTTTGGAGAAAAGAGCAGTTCTTATTGCGGAAACTGTCTGAACTGCCAGACACAGTTTGAAGAGGTAGATATCACATTGGAGGCGAATACAATCCTGCGGTGTCTGGATGCACTGGACTGGAATTACGGGGCAGCGATGGTGATCGATATTGTGCACGGCGGAAAGAGTCAGAAGATCCTGGGCAAGAATCTGGATAAGAATCCGGAATATGCAGTGTTAAGTGAGCGGACGGTTCCGAGATTACGACAGATATTAAGGGAATTACAGTTCCGCGAATATGTGGAAGAAAAGGGCGAACAATATCCGGTGATCTGTCTGACACCGGAAGGGAAAGCATTTATGAAAACGGAAGAACCGCTGATCATGAAGCTTCCGAAAGAAGAGACAGAAAAGAAATCTGAATCAAAAGAGAAAAAGAACAGACGCAAAAAAGGCGCAGTGGCAGCGGAACTTTCAGAAAAAGATGCAGAATTATTCGAAAGCTTACGGGAACTCAGACGTGAGATCGCATCGGAAGAAAAGGTACCGCCGTATATGGTATTTGCAGATAAGACACTTGCCGGCATGTGTGTAATGCGTCCGGCGACACGGGATGAGATGTTGGAAGTATCGGGTGTCGGAGAGCATAAACTGGAAAAGTATGGAGATAGATTCTTAGAAATTCTCAGAAAGGGATAATAGATATGGCAAAAAAGAAAATATATGCAGTAAGAAAAGGACATAAGACAGGATTATTTGAGACCTGGGCAGAGTGTCAGAAAGCGACGTCCGGATACTCCGGAGCAGAGTTCAGAGGCTTCACAGACAGAGAAGAAGCGATGGCATTCTTGCAAATGTCAACTACTGCAAATGTATCTAAGGATGAAGAAAAAGAAGCAGCAGGAATTGTTGAAGTGCCGGAAAATATGGTGATTGCCTATGTGGACGGAAGCTTTGAAAAAAGCATCGGAAGATATGCATTTGGCTGTGTGATCCTGACACCGGCCGGAGAAGAATTCAGAAAATCCGGAAGCGGCTGTGATCCGGAAGGCGTGAAGATCCGGAACGTTGCAGGAGAAATGCTCGGCGCGATGAATGCAGTGCAATGGGCGAAAGAGCATGAGTATCCGGCAGTAGAGATCCGCTATGATTACGAAGGTGTGGAAAAATGGGTGACAGGCGTGTGGCGGGCCAAGACACCGCTTACCAGCAAGTATGCGGCACATATGCAGGAAGCAGCAGAGCAGATAAAGATATCTTTCTGCAAAGTCGCAGCGCATACAGGAAATCATTATAACGAAGAAGCGGATCAGCTTGCGAAAAGTGCGTTGCTTCGTACGGATGAAAATGTGAGTATATAGAGGAAGCAGATGCAGTTTACATGAAGATGTGAACTGCATTTTCAGCAAAAATACATACAGAATTCATAAAGTGTTAATACAATATTGGCATATTCTGGTGTATACTAAATACAAATAATAGATAAAATCAGAATGTAACAGTAGAATGCAGCTGATAAGGAGGAACTCTATGAAAAAAAACGACAGGCGAAAACGAAAACTGCAGGAAGAAGCCTGTGATTATGAAATAGAACGTACACCGACAACCAGATACGAGCCGGATTATGAGGAAGGCCTGACGTCGGCGCAGGCAGAAGAACACAGGCGTGACGGGTGGGGCAACATATCAGTCGATCCTCCGGCGCAGACAACGGAAGAAATCATTAAGGAAAATGTATTTACATATTTTAATCTGATCTTTCTGGTTCTGGCGATTCTTCTGACGATTGTAGGATCGTTCCGTAACCTGACATTCCTTCCGGTCATCATTTTTAATACACTGATCGGTATCATACAGGAAATCCGTTCTAAAAAGACACTGGAAAAATTAAATATGTTAAATGCACCACATGCAACAGTGGTCAGAGACGGAAAGACTTCACGGGTCAATTCGGAGAGCCTGGTTCTGGATGATATTGTAATCTTTAAAGCAGGAAATCAGGTCTGTGCTGATGCAGAAGTGGTACATGGAAGTGTGCAGGTCAATGAATCTCTTTTGACAGGAGAATCAGATGAGATTACCAAGAATCCGGGAGATCATCTGATGTCGGGAAGTTTTATTGTGGCAGGAGAATGTCATGCAAGACTGGATGCAGTAGGTGTGGATTCCTACATTTCCAAACTGACACTGGAAGCAAAAGCAATGCAGAAAGGTGAGCAGTCAGAAATGATCCGTTCACTTGACAAACTGGTAAAATTTGTCGGTATCGCATTGATCCCGATCGGAATTATACTGTTCGTGCAGAGCTTCTTCTTTAACGGAGATCCATTCCGAAGCAGTATTACTTCTATGGTGGCGGCTGTGATTGGTATGATTCCGGAAGGGTTATACCTTCTTGCGAGTGTGGCAATGGCAGTCAGTGCAATGCGTCTGGCAAAACAGAAGGTTTTACTTCACGATATGAAGAGTATTGAGACCCTTGCAAGAGTTAATGTGCTTTGCGTTGATAAGACCGGAACGATCACAGAGACAAACATGAGTGTAAAGGATGTGGTTCCGACATTAAATTATAAAAAAGATGAAATGCAGGAACTTCCGAAAATGCTCGGTGATTTTGCGAAAGCAATGAGCAGTGATAACATCACTATGGAGGCGTTAAAAGAATATTTTAAAGAAGGAACAGGAAAAAAGGCTGAGTCTGTAACTCCATTTACATCCGCAACCAAATACAGTGGTGTCACATACGAAGAGGAAGTGCATGTACTTGGAGCACCGGAATTCGTGCTGAGAGATGATTTTGATAAATATAAAGAAGAGATTGAAGGGTATGCAGGAAAAGGAAACCGTGTGCTGGTATTCGGTACGTATGACGGAGAACTGGACGGGAAAGCACTGACCGGCAAGGTAACGCCGCTTGGATATGTCCTTCTTGCCAATCCAATCCGAAAAGAAGCACCGGAGACATTTGCTTACTTTGCAGAACAGGGGGTAGAAGTGAAAGTTATATCCGGAGATAATCCCCTGACCGTTTCTGAAGTGGCAAAAGAAGCCGGAATTGCAAATGCAGACCGTTATGTCGATGCAGCGACTCTTCACAGTGATGCAGAGATTGCAGATGCGGTTGCCAATTATACAGTATTCGGACGTGTAACACCGGATCAGAAACGTAAATTCGTACACGCCCTTAAAGACCAGGGCAAGACAGTAGCAATGACCGGAGACGGTGTCAACGACGTACTGGCATTGAAAGATGCCGACTGCAGTGTAGCCATGGCATCCGGAAGTGACGCGGCAGTACAGGCTTCGCAGGTGGTATTACTGGAGTCCAACTTTGCATGTATGCCGTCGGTAGTAATGGAAGGAAGACGGGTGGTTAATAACATCCAGCGTTCAGCCAGTCTGTTCCTGGTGAAGAATATCTTCTCCTTCCTGTTGTCCTTATTCTCCGTAGTGCTGATGATCACCTATCCGATGGAACCATCCCAGATATCGCTGATCAGCATGTTTACGATCGGAGTACCGGGATTCTTCCTGGCGTTCCAGCCAAATAAAGAAAGAATACAGGGACATTTCCTGACCAATGTATTCCTGAAGGCATTGCCGGCAGGCCTGACCGATGTACTGATGGTCGGTGCACTGGTCGTATTCGGTAAGACATTTGATGTAAATACTACAGATATCTCGACAGCAGCAACGATGTTGCTTCTGATCGTAGGATTCATCATCCTGTTCAATATCTGTAAACCGGTCAATATCTTCCGCGGTGTAGTCTGGGGAGGATGCCTGACCGGCTGTATCTTATGTATCATCTTCCTGCCGAAATTATTCGCAATTACGGGAATGTCAACGAAGTGTATCATGTTATTCGTAGTATTCTCGATTGCAACCGAGGCTGTACTGCGATACCTGACACTTCTGGTAAAAGGATTGCAGAAAGGATATCGGAAGATAAGGCATAGAGAAGAATAAGTCGATTGGGATTTCATTTATTAACTGGGAAGCGGCCTCTCAGTCCTTGAAGGAAACAATAGATAAGGCTTCTTGTTCAGGTTCCATACCATAAGAAACACTAAGAGAGTCAGAATCACCTAAAAGCAAAGGAACTACGCTCAAACTCGGCGTTCGCCTCAAACACGTTCGCTTCGTTCCTTTAACGGTGCTTCTGACTCTCTAACTGTTTCTAACGGCATTCCACATTCACAATAATCCTTATCTATTGTTTCCTTCAAGTCGTGACTGGCAGCGGATGTTAAGAAATGAAATACCCGGAACTATAACCTGGTGTAGTCCACTACGGTACACAATCTTGTCAAAAGCCTTGAAAATCCGCTAATGACAGCTGATTACTGTAACCTTCCGCTGTCACAACCGTTACGCAATTGCCATTTCATTCTTAAGGCATTTGATATCCACGGAATAAAAAGTAGGAAGCCGTTCCTGTGAATGTGAAGAAGGTGTTGGAAATAGTTAAGCGTCAAAATTATGCGTTGGGTTTTCGAAATTTGCCTGTTTGAGCCGAATGGCGAGTTGCAAATTTCGGAAGCCCGTTTTTAGCATAATTTTGACGCTTTAGTATTTCCCACCGACGGAACCTGAACAGGAACGGCTTCCTACTTTTTATGCAGGTCCGGGTAGTCATGCCTTCTAAATTAAATCCCAACGATATTTCCTTCCAGATCCTTCCAGGTGAATTCCCCGCTCTCGCAGATCATATATCCATGAGCAGAACCTTCTTTAGGAATTGATACAGAACCTGGATTCATATAGATAAAATCCCCCATATCTTCATTTGCAGGAATGTGTGTATGACCATTCAGAAGAATATCTCCTTTTTTCAACATCGGAGGATTCTTTGGATTGTGATGATGTCCGTGAGAAGCGAAGATGGTGCGCCCGTCAATTTCAAGGAAGCAGTAGTCGGCAAGAATCGGGAATTCCAGTACCATCTGGTCTACTTCCGTGTCGCAGTTACCACGGACACAGAGCAGCTCCTGTTTCATAGGATTTAACATGGCAATGACTTCCTTTGGATTGTAATCCTTTGGCAGGTCATTACGCGGACCGTGATAAAGGATGTCTCCGAGAAGAAGAAGGCGGTCAGCACCTTCACGTTTGTAAGCGTCAAGCATTTTACGGCAGTAGTAAGCAGAGCCGTGGATATCGGATGCAATCATTAATTTCATATGTATATACCTCACTTTGATATTATATAAGTATCTGTTGTCAGAGCATCTAATATCAGAATGAATATCAGGAGATCTGATATCAGAGCACCTAAAAGAATTTTAACATAAATCCCGGGAAAAATATAACAAAATTAAGAACATTAAATTGTCGACATTCACCATTATACATTTATAAAAGAATGATTTACAATAAAGTTAAGAAATGCAGAAAGCGAGGAAGTAAGATGAAAGCTTACGAAAGATTTTTAAAGTATGTGTCTGTATGGACGACAAGTGATGAGACGAGCGAGACGGTTCCATCGGCAGACAGGGAACTGGTACTTGCAGAGTTACTGGTGGAAGAGATGAAAGAACTGGGAATTGAAGATGCAAGAGTGGATGAGAAAGGATATGTATACGGATCTGTTCCTGCAACACTGGGATGTGAAAATGCACCTGCACTGGGACTGATCGCGCATATGGATACAGCACCGGATGCGCCGGGAGATAATATTCATCCGCAGATCATCGAGAATTACGATGGCAAAGACGTGGTACTTGGAACAAGCGGAAAGATGATTAAAGTAGAAGAATTCCCGTATCTGGCAGATTTAAAAGGACGCACTTTGATCACGACGGACGGAACGACACTTCTTGGGGCAGATGACAAAGCAGGAATTGCAGAAGTGCTGACTGTTGTAGAAGAGATTCTGACAGACGGAACTCCACATGGAAAAATCTGTATCGGATTCACACCGGATGAAGAGATCGCAAGGGGAGCGGAGCATTTCGATGTAGAAGGATTCGGTGCGGATTATGGATATACACTGGATGGAAGTGCAGAAGGTGAGATCCAGTATGAGAACTTCAATGCATCTACAGCGTTTATCACGATCCATGGTGTCAGCGTGCATACCGGAACTGCAAAAGATGTACTGGTGAATTCACAGACGATCGGAACAGAATTCCATCAGATGCTGCCGGCATCGGAAAGGCCGGAGACAACGGAAGGGTATGAAGGATTCTATCATCTGGTAAGCTTCAATGGAAATGTTACAGAGACAAAGATGAAATACTTCATCCGGGACTTTGATACAGACGGATTCCATGCAAGAGCAACAAAAATGCAGGAGATTGCAGGCAGTCTGAATGAAAAGTATGGAGCAGGAACGGTTGAAATTGAGATCGTAGAATCTTATTACAATATGCGTGAAAAGATCAAACCATGTATGCAGCTCATTGAATATGCGAAGAAAGCGGCCGAGAATGCAGATATCGTTCCGGATGTTGCGCCAATACGCGGGGGAACGGATGGTGCAAGATTAAGCTTCAAAGGACTTCCTTGTCCGAATCTTGGAACAGGCGGATATGCATTTCACGGGGTATATGAGCACATTACAGTAGAAGGAATGGATAAAGCTGTTGTGATGGTAAAAGATATCGTTGGTATGTTTGCAAAATAAACAGGGATTTCTTTGGCGGTTGGTGCTTGTTTGCAATGACGATCTGCTGTATTATGGGGAAGTACAGTAAAGAACCGTTTACATTTGTCAGACAGGAACGGAACAAAACGGAAGATGAAGAGGAATATAATGGAAACAAATATCATATCAGAACTGACAACATTTATAGAACACGCACCGACAGCATTTCATGCGGTTGCAGAATTAAAAGAGATCCTGAAGCAGGAAGGATTCGAAGAATTAAAAGAGTCAGAAAAGTGGAAGATCAAACCTGGGAAAAGATACTATGTAACAAGAAATAATTCCAGTATCATTGCAGTAAAAGCCGGAAAAGAACTGGACAACTACAGTTTCCATGTGACAGCATCACACAGTGATTCGCCGGCATTTAAACTGAAAGAAAATGCGGAGATTGAGGTCGCAAAGAAATATACTCTACTGAATACCGAAGGTTACGGCGGTATGATCTGCCAGACATGGTTCGACAGACCATTGTCACTGGCCGGAAGAGTTATGGTTAAGAATGGGGAAAGAATCGAAACCAGACTTGTGAAGGTGGACAGAGATCTTCTGATGATTCCGAGTCTTGCAATTCATATGGACCGGAAAGTGAATGAAGGAAGAGCTGTTAATAAACAGATTGATATGTTATCGGTATTATCGGGAAGCGTGAAAGAACAAGGAGAGGTAAGATCCTTAGTTGCAGAAGAATTGGGATTAAAAGATACGGATATCTATGGCATGGATCTGTTCTTGTATAACCGTATGGGAGCGGTCAGATGGGGAAGCAACCGTGAATTTATCGGGTGTCCGAGACTGGATGATCTGCAGTGTGCATTTACATCTATGAAAGGATTCCTGGCAGCGGAAAATGAACAGAATATCAATGTCTATGCCTGTTTTGATAACGAAGAAGTGGGTTCGGGAACAAAACAGGGAGCTGCATCTACATTTCTTTATGATGTATTGTGGCGAATGAACAAAGCACTTGGAAAGAACGAAGAGGAATTCTACCGTGCAGTAGCAGGAAGCTTTATGCTGAGCTGTGACAATGCCCATGCGGTACACCCGAATTACAGGCAGAAGACGGATGCGACAAACTGCGTCTATATGAATGACGGCATTGTGATCAAATCACATGCCGGACAGAAATATACGAGTGATGCGGTCAGTGTGGCAGTATTCAGGATGATCTGCGAAAAAGCAGGCGTACCATTACAGTATTTTGCTAATCGTTCGGATGAAGCCGGGGGAAGTACATTGGGGAATATTGCGATGACGCAGGTGTCCATGAATACAGTGGATATTGGATTACCGCAGCTTGCCATGCACTCGGCCTATGAGACGGCTGGTGTAAAGGACACGGAGTATATGGTGAAAGCGGTAGAGACATTTTATGCATCGCATATCCAGGCTGATTCGGATGGAAATTATCAGATTAACCAGTAGTTAGAAAAATAAGACAGGATAACAGAAGTTATGACAGAATTAGGATACAAGACATTACGTGAAAGTATTGTAGATATTATAAGAAAACGGATCATTAACAGGGAATTGCAGCCGGGACAGAAGATTGTCGAACAGGAACTCGCAAAGGAATTCAAGACCAGCCGTGCGCCGATCAGAGAGGCACTGCGCGAACTGGAGAACGAAGGCCTGGTAGAATATGTAAGAAATGCCGGATGTTCTGTGAAAGAGATCACATTCGAAGAATCATTTGAAATCTATCTGATGCGTGCGAATTATGAGATTATGGCAGTGCGTCTTCTGGGAGGAAAGATACCGGAAGAAACCCTGCAGGAGATGGAAGAAATCCTGGAACGCATGAAGAATCTGGATGTGGACGAATATGATCAGCTGTTTTCATATGATAATAAGTTCCACAGCTGTCTGATCAGAATGACCGGAATGAAAAGTCTGTATAAGGCATGGAAAAGTCTGAATTATGGGAATATCGTAACGGGGTATAATCTGGCATCGGACAAAAAAGCAGTAATCACACGACAATATCCGATACATAAAGAACTGCTGGAAGCATGCAAGAGCAGGAAGAAAGAAGAAATCTGCAGGGTATTGTCGGATCATTATATGAGTACGATCCACAGACTTTTAAAAGAACAGGGAATGACGGAAGCAGACACGAAGTTTTCACTGGACTTTCTGATTTCATAAAGAAGTCGTAGAGGGATCTTGGAGAGCATGATTTCGGGAAAATGAATGATGGATGAAAAAGAGAAATGTTGGTGTAATGACACAGGCATTTCTTTTTTTGTCATGTGTTGTAAGGAGATGCCTGTAACGCTCTTTTTAGCATGTGCAGGTTTTGAAATGACAGATGTTGTGCATAAAATACAAAAAGAGATATAAAATACAAATAATATGTTGAAAAATATACAAAAATATGATATATTACATTTAATCATTGACGATTGTCGACAAAAGATATTAAAGCTTGCAGAACGTCCACAGGGAGATATGAATATGTTCAAAAAAGTAGGACTTGGATTTCTGTTTGTCGGACTGGCATTTGGTGTGATGGCATTATGTGAAATTACCCGTGGAGTCGGAGCAGATGCTTCGGTAAAAGCAAGTGTACTCTGGCCGAGGGAGAAGAGTAGAAAAATATATCAGCTGAAGCAGTCATCGGAAGGAAGTATGCGAAATGAGTCTTTGGAAATATAAATATTTTTTGGATGTAGTGGAACTCAAGAGTTTTACAAAGGCCGGAGCAAGAAATTATGTAACACAGACGGCAGTAAGTCAGCAGATCGCCTCTTTGGAAAAAATGGCGGGAGGGACTCTGCTGGAGAGAGGCAATGGTGAGATCTGCCTGACAGAATTAGGGGAGATTGTCTATGAGTATGCCAGGGAGATGGTGCAGACGCACGAACGGATGCTGCATGAGATAGAAAGATATAAAGAAAGCAGCGTAGTCCGTATCGGAATCGATAGTTCTATAAACAAATTGTTCTGGGCAAAGATGCAGAAGATGATTAATGATAAGCATTCCGAAGCAGACTTCCACTTCAGTAAACTGGATTCCTACATAGGCAGCCGGATGCTGAGAGAAAATACATTGGATATTTATATTGGATACGGACTAAATGAGTTGGAGCAGCCGGATGAAATAGGAGAAAAGCCGCTGATATCCAGCCGGATCGGAGCATATATCGGACTGGAATCATCGATAAATGAGCAGCCGGAGTTTAAAGCAAAGGATCTTGAGCGTTATACCAGATATGGAACAAAGTCATATTTATGCAGTATGATGAATGGACAAAAGAATGATCCGCAGTTGCTTACACAAGGAATAGAATTGGTTGACAATGTGGATACCATGAAATTAAAGGTAGAATTTAACGACGGATATGCACTGGCAGACAGTCAGTATTTCTCCTATAGTGATGGAGATATGCTGCTGCTTCCGGGATATGAAGGAGAGTGCGTGATCAAAGCATTCTACAGAAAAAAAAGAAACAAAAAGAAAGTAAAAGAGATTCTGGAAGAAATTAAAAATGTAGTGAACTCATAAGAAAAAATTATCGATTGTGAAAAACGATCGATAATTTTTTGCGATTTTATAATGGGAAAATACATATTTTATATTTGACAGAACAATGAAAAAAATAAGATTTTCTTATAGTACATGCGCTTTTCTTGTTGGATATATTCTGTGAACGGAGATACTATTTTTATAGAAAGACTGCAAAGTAAAAAGGAGGAGCGAAAAGATGCAGCGAAAAAATATGTGGAAAGAATACACAGAAATTCAGCAGAAAGAATTAGAAGAGCTGAGTGTCCGCTATAAAGAATGTCTGGATATCGGGAAGACAGAGCGTGAATGTGTAAAGCTTGGAAAGAAGATGGCAGATGCATGGGGATATAAGAATCTGGAAGATTGTATTTCTGAGGGAACCACTTTAAAAACCGGGGATAAGGTGTATGCAGACTGCATGGGGAAAGCGTTTGTAATGTTCCAGCTCGGTAAGAAACCGTTAGAAGAAGGTATGAATATTCTTGGAGCACACATTGATTCACCAAGAATAGATGTAAAGCAGAATCCATTATATGAAGACAGTGATATGGCATATCTGGATACGCATTACTATGGTGGGATCAAGAAATATCAGTGGGTTACAATTCCGCTTGCAATCCATGGAACGATTGCAAAAAAAGACGGAACAGTGCAGGACATTATTATTGGGGAAAAGGAAGATGATCCGGTACTTGTGATTTCAGATCTTCTGATCCATCTGTCACAGCAGCAGATTGAGAAAAAGGCGGGCGTGGTAGTCGAAGGGGAAGGATTGGATATCCTCGTTGCAACAAAGCCGCTTACAGGCAATGATGAGTTAGAAAAAGAAGAAAAAGAGCTGGTAAAGGCAGCCGTAGTACAGTTCTTAAAGGAGAATCTTGATATGGAAGAGGAAGATTTTCTCTCAGCAGAACTGGAGATCGTGCCGGCAGGAAAGGCAAGAGACTGCGGACTGGACAGAAGTATGGTAATCGGATATGGACAGGATGACAGGGTCTGTGCTTTTACTTCATTATTTGCAATGCTGGAAACAGAGAATCCGGAAAGAACAAGCTGTTGTATTCTGGTAGATAAAGAAGAGATCGGAAGCGTTGGGGCAACAGGTATGCATTCCAGATTCTTTGAAGATTATGTGGCAGAACTGATGGCACTTACCGAAGATGGCAATCCGTTAAAAGTCAGAAGAGCTCTGAGAAATTCTTATATGCTTTCTTCTGATGTAAGTGCAGCATTTGATCCATTGTATGCAGATGCATTTGAGAAAAAGAATACAGCATACTTTGGAAGAGGTCTGGTATTTAATAAATTTACCGGAAGCCGCGGAAAAAATAACAGTAACGATGCCAATGCGGAATATATCGCAAAAGTGCGTCAGGTATTAGACAATAACGAAGTCGGATTCCAGACAGCGGAGATGGGAAGAGTCGATCTTGGGGGCGGCGGAACCATTGCATATATCATGGCAAATTATGGCATGAATGTCATTGACAGCGGTGTTGCTGTACTTTCTATGCATGCACCGTATGAGGTGACAAGTAAGGCTGATATTTATGAAGCTTACAGAGGATATAAAGCATTCTTGAAAGATATAAAATAAGACAGACAAGGATATATGTACAAAATAAGGAAGAGAAAATAAAAGTACATAAAAAGTAAGGACTGAATTTAGAAAAAAGTGGGGAAAAGAATATGGAGACAAAAAAGAAAGGCTTTCCGACAGCGTTCTGGGTATGTGCCTGTACAGAGATTTTTGAACGTCTGGCATATTATCTGGGACGTTCGCTGATTTTGATTTTTGTAACTGCTTCGGTTGCAACCGGAGGACTCGGACTTTCGGATACAGTGGCTGCCAATATGCAGTCAAACCTGACCGCATTTTCTTATCTGCTTCCACTGTTTGGGGCAGTGATCGTAGATAAGTATATCGGTGCGAGATATACGACACCGGTTGGTATGTTTATTGCTGCGGCAGGATATTTCACCGGAGGAATCGCAAAGAGTTCTGCCGGAGTATATGCGATGATCTTCCTGGTAAGCCTGGGACTTGCATTATTCAAAAACGGTGCGATCATCGGACGTGTTATCACGGACAAATCACAGATGGATCCGGCATTTTCGATGCGTTATACACTGGTAAATGTGGGTGCATTCATCGGAACATTCCTGGTGGGAATCCTGTATAAGGATGTATTTGCAAAAGATGGTGTGCTTGGATTTGCACCATGCTTTAAGATGGCAGCATTGATGATGGTTCTCGGAGGACTCTGGTATATCTTTGTGTGCTGGAGATTCTTAGGTGATCTTGGAAAGCTTCCATTCAAGAAGACTCTGACAGAAGAGGAAAAAGCAGCAGAGGCAAAGAAAAAAGAAGAGACAGGAACAAAGCAGCCGCTTACAACGATCGAGAAGAAACGTATCGGTGCAATCTTTGTAGCTTCGTTATTCTCCATCGTATTCTGGATATTCTGGTATCTGGGATATATGCCGGTATATTTCTACTGGGCAGAGAATATGGACTGGGTAGTAGCAGGTTATCAGGTACCGTCTACATGGTTTGATGCAGCCAACTCACTGTTCTGTGTTATCCTGGGACCTGTAACAGCGGAATTATGGAAGAAACTGGCGGCAAGACCGCAGGGGGATATGAGTCTGTTCAGAAAGACCGGACTTGGAATTGCGATCATCGGTGTCGGATATCTCTTCTACGCAGCAATTGATATCATGCGTGGTGGGGAAAAGGCAAGTGTGTTATGGCTGATCGTATTTGCCTTCCTTCTGACAATGGGAGAGATGTTCTTCTCACCACTGGGGCATTCATTTATCAGTAAATATTCACCGAGCCGTTATCTGGCTGTTATGATGTCGGTATGGGGATTTGCAACATTTATCGCAGCAAAGAGTTATGGTCCGGTATATGGACTGCTGTTTGGCGGAAAGATTGAATTCAAAGTAGCATGTATCGGAGTTGCGGTTGTATCGTTTGCAGCGGCACTGATCATGATAGCTCTGGACAAGAAATTATCGGCATTGGTGGACTAACCGCCGGGTGCTGGATAAAAACAATGATAATTGTATAGATATGCCTGAAACAGATTTAGGCATAGACACCCTTCAGAAAAAGATGTACTCCTCTTTGCACAAAAAAGAGGAGTACATCTTTGTGCGGAAATATTGAATTAAGGAAGAATGAAATGAAGATAACAAAAAAAGAATTTATTATGATGCTGGGCGGCATGTTCTTAATGTCGGCAGCTGTATATTATGAAATGATGCCAAATAATCTGGTGCTTGGAAGTCTGTCAGGACTGGTTCTTGTTCTGGTAAAGATCATTCCGTTACCGGTATCGACAATTACATTTGTCTTAAATATGATACTGTTGGTCATAGGGTATATTTTTATCGGCAGGGAATTCGGTGTGAAGACCGTTCTTGCATCACTTATGCTTCCGATGTATCTGAGGATTTTTGAGATACTGACTCCGCATGTGGAATCCTTGTCCGGGAATATCGTGATCGATCTGGTATGCTTCATGATCGTGGTTGGTGCAGGACAGGCCGTCTTATTTAACATGAATGCATCCAGCGGGGGAATTGATATTGTTGCGAAGTTGATCAATAAGTATCTTGGATTTAAAATAGGACAGAGTATTACGATCATAGGTGTGCTCATATCGATGGCAGCGATCTTTGTATATGATCGAGAGACAATGGTAATAAGTCTTGTTGGTACGTTGATCTACGGTCAGGTATTAGACCGGTTCTGTGATGGATTCCATGTGCGTAAGAAAGTATCCATTCTTTCAAAGGAGCATGAAAAAATTCAGAATTATATTGTAAAGGAATTACGCAGAGGTGCGACGATTTATCCGGCATATGGAGGTCTGGATCATGCAGAGCATGTAGAAGTTGTAACGATATTAGAAAAGAATGAATATGGAAAATTATTATCTTTCATCCACGAAACAGATGAACATGCATTTGTGACAGTCAGCACCGTAAATGAAGTAGTCGGAGCCTGGAATACAGTGAAAAGCAGATAAAAATACATTCCCGGATAACTGAAACATCGACGAAAAAAGAGAGATTGGATTTTTACCGGGAATGTATTTTATCTATGTACTATTTAAGGATGGATGCTGCTCATATTATTTCTGCTTATATCCGTCAAGGAATGTTCCCATCCGGCGAATCGCATCACTTAAGATATCTGCCTGCGGAAGCATGACGATACGGAAGTGATCCGGATCTTTCCAGTCGAATCCACTTCCGGGAACGAGCAGGATATTGGTGGCATCCAGCAGATCATGAGCAAATTGCTTGTCATTGGTGATGTTGAATTTCTTCACGTCCAGTTTCGGGAAGACATAGAATGCAGCGTCATTTTTTACAAATGACAGACCGTCGATCTTCTCAAGTTCACGAACGGTTGCTTCACGCTGTTCATAGATTCTGCCGCCCGGCCGGACCATAGAAGCAGGTGTATCCATATCATCAAGAGCTGCAGGGATGACGATCTGTGCCAAGGTATTGGCGCATAGACGCAGAGATGTTAACTGGATGATGCCCTGTCTGTAATCTTCGGTCAGTTCTCTTGGACCGCTGATGACCATCCATCCGCAGCGGTATCCGCACAGACAGTGTGATTTGGACAGACCGTTTAATGTAATGACCGGAACATCCTCTGTCAGTGAAGCAAGAGAGATGTGCTGTTTGCCATCCATAACGAGACGGTCATAGATTTCATCTGCAAAGATCAGAAGTCCGGATTCTCTTGCAATCTGGATGATCTCAAGAAGGAGTTCCTTTGGATAGAGTACACCGGTCGGGTTATTCGGATTGATGATAACGATTGCTTTTGTCTTATCTGTGATCTTGGAACGGATATCCTTAATGTCCGGATACCAGTTGGCCTGTTCATCACAGGTATAGAAGACCGGTTTACCGTCTTCGAGATATACGGAATTGCCCCAGAGGGAGTAACTAGGAGAAGGAACTAAGACCTCATCTCCATCATTTAACAAAGGTGTTAAGGCGAAAGATACCACTTCGCTGACACCGTTACCGATGAATACATCATCTGATGTGATACCTTTGATACCTTTACTGGTCTCATAATCACAGATTGCCTGTCTTGCCTGAGGCATTCCTTTGAAGTCACAGTAGCCGACACCGTCCTGCATGTGTTCCATCAGAGCGTTTTTGATGCTGTCAGGCAGACCAAAGCCAAAGGTTGCAGGATTCCCGGTATTTAATTTTAAGATATCGATCCCCTGTTTCTGGCGTTTCATAGCTTCTATGAATAATGGACCACGGATATCAGAGTGTACTGGTTTCATGCGCCCGGCGCGTACGATTGGTTTCATAATTTTATTCCCCGCTTTTTATTATTTTATCTTTATTCCAATAAACCCCAAATTCATATTGGAATAATTGTTTCATTAATATAATGATACGTCCGTGTGGACAGAGAATCTAATACTTATAGTGTTATAACAATTATAAGAGTCTGACTATAGCTGTCATGTGAAAAGAGGAAACAGATGATAGCAGGATATGAGAGGTTACGTGTATGTTTGTATGGAAAAAATATGTTTATGAAGTGTATAAAGAAAGAAGTTTTACCAAAGCGGCACAGAATCTGTACATCAGTCAGCCGTCTTTGAGTGCAAGGATCAAAAAGATTGAAGAGATTATCGGGGAACCATTATTTGACAGAAGTACAACACCGCTCCAGCTTACAGAGGTCGGAAAAGTATATATTGAGGCAGCGGAGGAGATCACCCAGATCGAACAGCGGGTAGAGAATTACATCAATGACCTGGCGGGTCTGAAGACGGGGAATCTTGCAGTAGGAGCAAGTACGCTGTTTGCCGCATATGTGGTACCGTCTCTGATCACCCAATTTAATCAGAAATTTCCGGATGTACATATTCAGCTGATAGAGGGGAATACAGCCGAACTGGAAGAAATGCTGGGCAGTAATGCGCTGGATTTTGTCATTGATAATTATCACTATGACAGTATTCTATATAATAAAGAATTATATTGCGAAGAAAATATATTACTTGCGGTTCCAAAACATTTTGCCGTAAATGAAGAACTGGGAATGTATCAGCTTTCTTATAAGAATATCAAAAATAAAAATTATCTGAGCCGGAAATATCCGGCAGTTCCGTTAGGGAGATTTGCGGATATTCCGTTTATTATGCTGACTCAGGGAAATGATACCAGAACCAGAGGAGACAGGCTGTGTCGAAATGTTGGATTTAAGCCCAATATTGTGTTGGAATTCAATCAGCAGTCGACAGCATATATGGCCTCGTCTACGCAGCTTGGAGCAACATTCATCAGTGATATCCTGGTAAGCCAGCTCCCGGCATTTGAAAACCTGGTGTATTATAAATTAGACGGAGAAGAAGCGAAGAGAAAAGTCTTCTTTTACTACAAAACACACAAGTACAAAACACGTGTGATGGAGGAATTTATCAGAATGATGCATGAACAAATCTGAAAAAAATGATAATATGCAAAAATTAATTAAAATGTAACATAATTTCAGAGAATAGTAAAAAAATCATGCTATAATCATAATATATACATTAGGATAAATCGATTATCGGAAAGTAAATTTCCTGCAAGATAATAAAAAGGGGGCTTTTGATATGACAGAGAATTTGATTAAAGATGTAAAGAAAATCCAACAGGCACTTATTAATAAAGAATCTGTCGGGGACGAGTTTGAAGAGAAGATGGAGGCCGTACATAAATTAGAAGAAGTTGCAGATTATCTGAAGGATGCACTTGGAAGAGGCATAGAGTTCTAGGATGGATATAAAAGCTTTTATATTTGACATGGATGGTCTGTTGTTCGATTCTGAGCGTATTGTACAGCGCTCATGGGAGATCGCAGGTGATGAATTGGGAATCCCGCATATGGGGGACGTCATCTATCACACACTCGGAATGAACCGCGCAGGCCGGAATGAATATTTCAGAAAATATATCCGGGAAGACTTTCCATTTGAAGAATTTGGAAAACTGACACGGGATAACTTCTGGAAAATTGTGGATAAAGAAGGTCTTCCGCTGAAAAAAGGTGCAAAAGAACTGCTGGCTTATGGAAAATCGCAAGGATATAAGATGGCAGTAGCGACATCTTCCAGCAGAGAGTATGCCATGGGGAATCTGATTCGGGCCGGAATAGATTCGTATTTTGACAGTGTGGTCTGTGGAGATATGGTTAAGAAAGCGAAGCCGGATCCGGAGATTTATCAGAAAGCATGTGAAAGTCTGGGAATACAGCCGGAATATTGTATGGCGTTTGAAGATGCGCCGGGAGGAATCCTGTCGGCACATCAGGCAGGCATGCAGGTGATCATGGTGCCGGATCTTGTGCAGCCGACACAGGAGATACGGGAACTTACGTATCGGGTCTGTGATTCGTTAGCGGATGTAATAGGAATATTAAATTGAGCCATTGGGATGGAGAAAAAAGAGTGGTATCTGTCCCGGTGGCTTGTTTTATATCGTTGTGCCTTGGGAAAAAGTTTTTTAGAAGCAACATATTTATTCTTTACAGAATAGCAAAAAAGGATTAAGATACTTTTGTAAAATAATTTATAAAAGAGGTCTGATATGGCAGGGCGAAATGAAAAAAAGAATATTACAAAATCTAAAATTGTAAACTATATCATCAATAATAAAATTACATCAAAGGCAGAGCTGGCGCAGAATCTGAGCTTAAGTATGCCGACGGTGCTTTCTAATGTAAACGAACTGATCGACCGGAATATGGTCATCGAGATAGGAGAATATGAATCTACCGGCGGTCGTAAAGCAAAACGGATAGGGATTAATCCGGCATATAAATATGCAGTCGGTGTAGTGATCACAGCAAATCATCTGGGAATCGTATTGCTGAACATGCAGTATGAAATAGAAAAAACAATCCGGATGCGGTTAAAATTTTCAACAGAAACATCTTATTGCTTAAAAGTAGCTGAAATGGTGGAGGACTTCCTGAAGGATGTAGAAGACCGGGAAAAGATATTAGGAATCGGAATTTCGATTCCCGGTATTATTGATCAGGCGAATAGAATGGTTGTGAAATCTCATGCACTGCAATTGGAGAATTTCAGTCTGAGCTTTCTGGAACAGGTATTTTCTTATCCGGTGTATTTTGCAAATGATGCAAATGCTGCGATGATGGCAGAAGATATGCATGAATATCAGGATGCTGTGTATCTTTCGCTCAACAATACATTAGGCGGCGCATTCTGTATTAATGGAAAACTGGTGGCTGGTCAGAATCAGAAAGCAGGAGAATTCGGACATATGATTCTGGTGCCGGGAGGAAAGAAATGTTATTGCGGAAAAGCCGGGTGTGCAGATGCCTATTGCGCAGCCAGTGCATTGACTGATGAAGAGCAGGAAATGACGTTGGAACAATTTATGGAAAAAGTGGAGCAGAAAAATACAAAGACTGTGGAAAAATGGAATCAGTATCTGGATAATCTGGCTATTTTGATTTCCAATCTGCGAATGGCGTATGACACAGATATTATACTTGGAGGAGAAGTCGGGGGGTATTTATCAGAGTATATGATACCACTGGGGGAAAAAGTGATGGCATATAATGGTTTTGAACATGATGTACGTTACTTAAAAAATTGCTCCTATAAAAGAGAGGCATCAGCTGTCGGAGCGGCAAAACATTTCCTCTCTGAATATATACAGCATTTATAAATTTGATATGTTGTAGGAAAAAGAATAAGAATGAAAAACTGAGGTGAAATTCAAGGCTCGTAATGATTACGGACTTTGAATATTTACCTCTTTTTTTATTGTCAGATGTTCGGAAGAAGCTGCAATTGGCAGGTTTTATAGATATCTAAGTATGCAAGAGAAGTTGCCAGTGGCAAATTCTATGCATATCCAGTTGGTAAATATGCATAAAAAAGTTGATCAAACTTGTGCAACAAGTAGAAATAGGCATTCATATATTGACAAAATAGAGTGGTTGTACAATAATGTAATTACTTTAATAAAACATTTAATAAAAGACAAGATAAAAGAATGAAGGAGGAAAACAATATGTTACAGCAGGTAATGACAAAACCAGGAGAGATTATTTTCAGAGAGGTACCAGTTCCGGAGGTAAAAGATGATCAGGTATTGGTAAAGATTATGAATATCGGCATTTGTGGTTCTGATATTCATGTATATCACGGCAAGCATCCATTTACCTCATATCCGGTAACACAGGGACATGAAGTATCCGGTGAAGTTGTAAAACTTGGAAAAGATGTGACAGTATTTCACGAAGGTCAGAAAGTAACAATTGAGCCACAGGTTTATTGCGGAGAATGTTATCCATGCAGACACGGAAAATACAATTTGTGTGAAGAATTAAAAGTTATGGGATTCCAGACAACCGGAACAGCATCAGAATATTTTGCAGTAGATGCATCGAAAGTAACACCAATTCCGGAAGAAATGTCATATGAAGAAGGTGCAATGATCGAGCCACTGGCTGTTGCAGTTCACGGAGTAAAGCAGGTTGGTGATGTGAAAGGAATGAACATTGCCGTGCTTGGTGCCGGTCCGATTGGTAATCTTGTGGCACAGGCAGCAAAGGGAATGGGAGCAGCAAAAGTTATGATCACGGATGTCAGTGATCTCCGTCTGGATAAGGCGAAAGAATGTGGCATTGATGTCTGTGTGAATACAAAAGAAAAAGATTTCGGTGAAGCAATGTTGGAAACATTCGGACCAGACAAAGCCGATGTGATTTATGATTGTGCAGGAAATAACATCACAATGGGACAGGCAATCAAGTATGCAAGAAAAGGAAGCATTATTGTATTGGTTGCAGTGTTTGCAGGAATGGCAGAGATTGATCTTGCAGTGGCTAATGATCATGAACTGGATATCAAGAGCACAATGATGTACCGGCACGATGACTATGTTGACGGAATCAGACTTGTAAATGAAGAAAAGGTTCATTTAAGACCACTGATCTCAAAAACATTTGCATTCCAGGAGTATCTGAAAGCTTATCAGTATATCGATGATAACCGGGAAACAACGATGAAAGTAATCATTAATGTACAGGAATAAAGATTAGATCAGGAGAGAACAGAAGTTTTGTCAGAAACGCTGATAAGGAGGAGCCATGGGAAACGAGGGTAAGAATGGAAAAGTGCCATTGATCAGTAAAATTGCATATGGATTTGGTGATGTCGGATGCAATTTCAGTTGGATGTTTGTAAGTAATTTTTTAATGATATTTTATACAGATGTGTTTGGAATCAGTATGGCGGCTGTTTCAGCATTGATGTTATTTTCAAGATTCTGGGATGCGATTAATGATCCGATTGTCGGAGGGTTGACGGATAAGACAAAAACAAGATGGGGACGTTACCGTCCATGGCTGCTTGTTGCAGCACCCATTACGGCAGTGCTTTTAATGTTGACATTCTGGGCACATCCGGACTGGCCAGATACGGCAAAGGTTATCTATATGATTATTACATATTGCCTGCTTGTACTGGGATACACATGTGTAAATATTCCGTATGGAACACTTTGCGGTGCGATGACACAGGACATTGATGAACGGGCAAAAATTAATACTTCGCGTTCGGTTGCGGCTATGATTGCAATCGGGATTATCAACATTATTACAGTACCTTTGATTGGAAAGCTGGGAAGCCAGAGTGCGAAGAACGGATATTTATTTGTAGCAATTATCTATGGATGTATATTTGCGGCATGCCATTTCTTCTGCTTTGCGAAGACGAAGGAGCAGGTGACAATTCCGGAAAAGGAAAAAATATCAATTAAAGTACAGTTAAAAGCCGTGATGCAGAACAGACCGTATATACTTGCATTAATCGGACAGGTTTTATTTGGATTTACATTATATGGAAGAAATGCTGACATTTTATATTATTTTACATATGTAGAAGGAAATGCATCTTATTATACTACTTATTCTATGTGCATTATTATTCCATCCATTATCGGTGCCGCATGTTTTCAACCGGTATTCCGAAAACTTAACAATAAAGGAAGGACAGCTTCGATATTTGCCTTTTTAACAGGTATTTCAATGCTGGCAATGTATTTCTTTAATGTAAAAGATTCAGCAGTTGTATTCTATATTTTGGCAGGTGTTACACAGTTCTTTTTTTCAGGATTTAATACAGCAATCTATGCGATCATTCCGGACTGTGTGGAATACGGAGAATGGAAAACCGGACTTCGGAATGATGGATTTCAATATGCATTCGTTTCTCTTGGAAATAAGATTGGAATGGCGATCGGTACAGCGATGCTTGCGGCATTACTTGGAAAATATGGATACGTGGCAAATCAGGCACAAAATGATACGGTTATCAGTATTATGAAATATGCATTTACAACCATTCCGGGGATTCTGTGGATTGTAACAGCTGTTGTATTATTTTTCTACCGGTTAAATAAAAAACGGTATAATGAAATTGTGGAGGATCTGAAGAATGGAAAAAGAGGTTGATATTGTTGCGTTAGGCGAACTGCTGATTGATTTTACAGAAGCCGGGGATAGAACGTGGCCGTGAAGAAGGAAGATTAATGAGTAGAGCATGCGAAAACGTAACTGAATAAAAATATAGAAGCGCCTTCTGTGCATATGAGTTACTCCATGATTGAATCAGCACAGAAAGCGCTTCTATATTTTTATTCAGGACCGGGAAAGTCAGTTCCTATTGCGTTAAACCGCTTCCCATCTCCCAGAAGCCCCGCAAGGCAGCACCAGTCCGGAATGCGTAACAGGAAGTCCGATCTCCTGTGAATCCACATGTCCGTTCCATTTCTTGAGCTCCGTTCCAAGCATATAAGTCAGAACGGCCGGTGCAAGTCCTGTTGTATAGGAGTTGACCAGAAAGAATAATGGGTCATCCGACAGAATCTGTGTACATAACTTGATCAGCGGATGAATTGCATCCTCGATCTTCCAGATCTCACCTTTAGGTCCACGTCCGTATGACGGAGGGTCCATGATGATGGCATCATAGTGATTGCCACGGCGGATCTCACGCTCTACGAATTTTACACAGTCATCGACCAGCCAGCGGATCGGTCTGTCAGATAATCCGGAAGAGGCTGCATTTTCCTTTGCCCATGTAACCATTCCTTTAGAAGCATCTACATGTGTAACACTTGCTCCGGCAGCAGCGGCTGCGAGAGTAGCACCACCTGTGTAAGCAAAGAGATTCAGTACTTTGATCGGTCTTCCTGCATTTCTGATCTTCTCAGAGAACCAGTCCCAGTTCGTTGCCTGTTCCGGGAAAAGTCCGGTGTGCTTGAAGCTGAAAGGCTTCAGATTAAATGTCAGTTCTTTATAATGAATCTGCCACTGTTCCGGGAGACTGAAGAATTCCCATTCCCCGCCGCCTTTCTTGCTGCGGTGATAATGGCCGTTCATATGTTTCCATCCACGCTCGGTTTTCGGGGTATCCCAGATAACCTGCGGGTCAGGACGGACCAGAGTGTACTGTCCCCAGCGCTCTAATTTCTCACCTTTACTACAATCTATTACTTCATAATCTTTCCATTGATCTGCAATCCACATAGAATTATATCCTCTTTCTTCTCAAATAATAAGTTTTCATATGTTTGTATTCATTGTGTTCGAATCTGTAGAACATATTACTGTCAGCTTTTTGTATAAAGGTTAATATCGAATATAATTTTTGAAAAAGCTGATCAGGAAAAGTCCTGCAGAGGAATTATAGCATGAAAAATTAAGAAATTCAATTTTACATTTCCATACATTTCCTACATACACTTTACACACATTTAACAATTCGCAGATTTTGGATTTAACATACGTCTTATAAGATAGCTATTGTCGAAAGCGACAAAGAAAAAAATCAGAATAAAAAAAGATGAGAATCTAAGGAGAGTATGATTATGAAAATGAAAAAGTTTATCGCAGTTTTATCCGTAGCAACAATGGCAGCAGGACTTGCAGTTGGATGTGGAAGTGCAGATAGTGGTTCTTCTGATGATAAGAGCAGCAAAGGTGACTGGGATTCTTCCAATGATATAACAATCGTTTCCAGAGAAGATGGCTCAGGAACAAGAGGAGCGTTCATCGAACTTTTCGGAATTGAAGAAAAGAAAGACGGCGAAAAAGTAGACATGACAACAGATGATGCACAGATCACAAACAGCACATCCGTAATGCTTACAACAGTAGCCGGAGATGATTACGCAATCGGTTATGTATCACTCGGATCTTTAAATGATACTGTAAAAGCTTTAAAGATCGATGGTGAAGAAGCAACAGAGCAGAACATCAAAGATGGAAAATACAAGATCTGCAGACCATTCAACATTGCAACAAAGAAAGGTGCAGACAATGAACTGGCAAAAGACTTCATCTCATATATCATGAGTAAAGAAGGACAGCAGGTAATCTCAGATAACGGATATATCGGAGATGATTCAGCAGAAGCTTATGCAGGAACAAAACCATCCGGAAAAGTTGTAGTCGGTGGATCTTCTTCTGTATCACCGGTTATGGAAAAACTGATCGAGGCTTATAAGAAAGTCAACACAGGAGCAGAGATCGAACTTCAGACAACAGACTCTACAACAGGTATGACATCAGCAATCGATGGAAGTTATGATATCGGAATGGCTTCTCGTGAATTACAGGATGATGAGAAAGACAAACTTGACAGTCAGGCAATCGCAACAGACGGTATCGCAGTTATTGTGAATAAAAACAACACAACAGATGAGCTGAGCAGCGATCAGGTAAAAGACATTTACACAGGCAATGCAGTTGCCTGGGATGAGGTAGTAAAATAATATGAAATCAAAAGCATGGACGGAAAAATTCATGCAGGTAATATTTGCAGTTGCCGCCTGCGCTTCGGTGCTGGCGGTTGCTCTCATTTGTATATTCTTATTTGCAAATGGTATTCCTGCAATGAGTAAGATTGGATTTGGAAAATTCTTAACCGGCGAGTTGTGGAGACCGAAAAATGATATTTACGGAATCTTTCCAATGATCGTCGGAAGTTTATATGTGACAGCAGGTGCAATCATCATTGGTGTACCGATAGGAATCCTGACAGCTGTATTTATGGCTTTCTATTGTCCGAAAGCAATCTACAGACCTTTGAAAATGGCTACGGAACTTCTGGCGGGAATTCCGTCCGTTGTATATGGATTCTTCGGACTGGTCGTTCTGGTACCGTGGGTAAGAGAAATCGGACGAAGTCTTCACCGGGGCGGCAACGGAAGCAGTATGATCACTGCATCCATTCTGCTTGGAATGATGATCCTGCCAACGATCATCGGTCTGACAGAATCAGCACTCAGAGCAGTTCCGACACAGTATTACGAAGGTGCTGTGGCACTTGGCGGAACACATGAAAGAGCAATCTTTACAGTTGTACTTCCGGCAGCAAAATCTGGTGTGGTCGCAGCAATCGTTCTTGGAATCGGACGTGCGATCGGAGAGACCATGGCTGTGATCATGGTAGCAGGTAACCAGCCGAGAATGCCGCGTGGAATCTTCCAGGGAGTCAGAACGCTGACAGCCAATATCGTAATCGAGATGGGATATGCATCGGGACTTCACAGAGAGGCACTGATCGCAACAGGTGTGGTACTTTTCGTATTCATCCTGCTTCTGAACTTCTGTGTGGCACTTTTGAACAGGGGGAAGAATCATGAGTAATAATGAAATGACTTTGAAAGACAAATTAAAAGCCTATACGAGAACACCGGGTTCTCTGATCGTGATGCTTCTGGTCATGCTTTCAGCGATCCTTACATTTGCAGTACTGATATTCCTGATCGTGTACGTAGTTGTCCACGGAGTGCCGTATCTGAAGCCGTCGATCTTTTCGCTTCATTATACATCAGAGAATGCATCCCTGATGCCGGCGCTTATTAATACCGTGATCATGACATTTTTATCACTTTTGATCGCTGTTCCATTTGGTATCTTCTCAGCAATCTTCCTTGTGGAATATGCAAAGAGAGGAAACAAATTCGTAGAAGTCATCAGACTTACGACAGAGACATTGCAGGGAATTCCATCCATTGTATATGGACTTTTCGGAATGTTATTCTTCGTAACAACCTGCGGGTGGGGTTTTTCCATATTAGCAGGTGCATTTACCCTTGCAATCATGGTACTTCCGTTGATCATGCGAAGTACAGAAGAAGCATTGAAAGCCGTACCGGATTCATACAGAGAAGGAAGCTTTGGACTTGGTGCAGGAAAACTCCGTACCGTATTCCGCATCGTACTTCCGTCAGCGGTACCGGGAATCCTGGCAGGTGTGATCCTGGCGATCGGACGAATCGTCGGAGAGACAGCAGCGCTGATCTATACAGCGGGAACCGTTGCAAAGGTACCAAGTAATGTATTCGGCTCCGGACGTACTCTTGCGGTTCATATGTACAACTTATCCAGTGAAGGACTCTATATGAATCAGGCATATGCAACAGCAGTTGTGCTTCTGGTACTGGTTGTACTGATCAATACTATATCAGGTATGATTGCAAAACGAATCACGAAATCGTAAAGAAAAGAATAGATGAGGAACAGGAAGGAATCTTAAATGAGTAAAATAAGTATTAAGAATATGGATCTGCACTATGGTGATTTCCATGCTCTGAAAAATGTGAATCTTGAGATAGAAGCGAATAAGATCACAGCATTTATCGGACCATCCGGATGTGGTAAATCTACATTGTTAAAATCCATCAACCGGATGAATGATCTGGTAGAAGGCTGCAGGATCGACGGACAGATTCTTCTGGACGGTCAGGACATTTTCCATGATATTGATGTGAATCTGCTTAGAAAAAGAGTCGGAATGGTATTCCAGAAACCGAATCCATTCCCGATGAGCATCTATGACAATGTTGCATACGGACCAAGAACACACGGAATCCGTTCGAAAGCAAAGCTGGATGATCTGGTAGAAAAATCCTTAAGAGATGCAGCCATCTGGAATGAATGTAAAGACAGATTAAAGACAAGCGCGCTTGGAATGTCAGGCGGACAGCAGCAGAGACTCTGTATCGCAAGAGCATTGGCTGTACAGCCGGAAGTTCTTCTGATGGATGAGCCGACAAGCGCACTTGATCCAATCTCTACATCGAAGATTGAAGACCTTGCGATGGAGCTGAAAAAAGATTATACTATCGTTATGGTAACACATAATATGCAGCAGGCTGTACGTGTATCAGATAACACAGCATTCTTCCTGTTGGGAGAAGTGATCGAGTATAATGAGACAGAAAAATTATTCTCCATTCCGGCGGATAAAAGAACAGAAGATTATATTACAGGGAGGTTTGGTTAAGATATGCGTAATCGATTTGATCAACAGTTGGAGTTACTTAATAAACAGCTTATTTACATGGGTGAGTTGTGTGAAGAGGCGATTGGAAAAGCAACGACTGCATTAAAAGAAGGAAGCATGGAACAGGCAGAGAAAGTAAGAATTGCAGATGAAGAGATCGATCAGGCGGAGACAGATATTGAAAGACTTTGCTTAAGACTTCTTCTTCAGCAGCAGCCGGTAGCAAGAGATTTGAGACAGATATCCGCAGCACTTAAGATGATTACCGATATGGAGCGCATCGGAGATCAGGCATCAGATATTGCAGAGATTATTATCACTGAAGACAAATCAGAAGCGCAGGATATTCCGATGATCATCAAGATGTCAGAGGCGGCCAGCAAAATGGTCCGTGACAGTGTCAATGCTTACGTAGAGAAAGATCTGGATCTGGCAAGAAAAGTAATGGAAAATGATGATGTGGTAGATGAACTTTTTGAGGAAGTGAAGACGACATTGATTAATTTCATTGCTGAAAATAAAGGTCTGCAAGGTGTGGAAGCAATCGATCTGATTATGGTTGCCAAATATCTGGAGCGTATTGCAGACCATGCAACGAATATCGCAGAGTGGGTGGAATTCTCAATTACAGGAATCCACAAATCATCTGTAGTATAAAGAAGGAGAATGAGGAATGATTTTTTGTGTAGAAGATGACGGTAATATACGGGAACTGGTGGTGTATACCCTGGAAAGTACAGGGTTTCAGGCACGCGGATTCGAAGATGGAAGTTCATTCCTTGAAGCTCTGGCATTAGAGACGCCAGAGCTTGTTCTGCTTGATATCATGCTGCCGGGAGAAGACGGAATGGAGCTTTTGAGAAAGTTAAAAGCATCAAAGAAAACGAAAGACATTCCTGTTATTATGGTTACGGCAAAAGGTGCAGAATATGACAAAGTAAAAGGACTGGATGCCGGGGCTGATGACTATGTGACGAAACCTTTTGGTATGATGGAACTGATCTCACGCATCAAGGCGGTATTAAGACGCAGTGCGAAGGGAAGTGTATCCAGTGAAGATACATTTGAGATCGGAGAGATCCGGTTAGATCCAAAGAAACATGAAGTGACAGTTCATGGAGAGGTAGTGAATCTGACCCTGAAAGAATATGAATTACTGAAGCGCCTGATGAAGAATTCGAACATTGTGCTTACCAGAGACCAGCTTCTGGAGGATATCTGGGGTTATGATTTCGACGGGGAGACGAGAACCGTGGATGTGCATGTCAGAACCTTAAGACAGAAGCTCGGAGATGCAGGTGAACAGATTGAGACGGTCCGGGGAGTCGGATACCGTATGAGTAGGTAATAATATGAAACAAAGTATGAGAAAAAAGATCCAGAGCAGTATGATCCTTGTGATTGCGCTGACATTGATCATAGCCTATGCGATCACTACATTGGTCGTATATCGCCAGACGATCCATATCATGGAAGGCGAAGTCAGACAGGAGGCGGATTATATCAATGTAGCAATCGATACCTCCGGAGAATCTTATCTGAAGATAATGGATAAGGTGCATAAGGATACAAGAATTACACTGATCGATTCAGACGGAAATGTAAAATATGATTCCAAAGAAGATGAAGTAACGTTTCAGAATCATAAGAACCGTCCGGAAGTAAAAGAAGCATTAAAAATAGGAAGCGGACAGGACATTCGAGAGTCCAATACGCTGAATAAAGAGATGTTCTATTATGCAGTGAAATTGGAAAATGGAGATATCCTGCGTGTATCAAAGACGGTAGATACCGCATTCCGGACAGCGATGAAAGTATTTCCGGTGATGGGACTGATCGCAGTGATCATGCTTGCATTTGCATGTGCACTTGTAAAATGGCAGGTAACGAGACTGATCCGTCCGATCAACAGACTGGATCTTGAGAATCCATTGGAGAATGACGTGTACGAAGAATTAACACCACTTTTACAGAGTATCGATAAGCAGAATAAAGAAAAAGATGCAGTTGCCAATATGAGAAAAGAATTCTCGGCAAACGTGTCGCATGAATTAAAGACTCCGCTTACATCTATTTCAGGTTATGCGGAGATCATGAAAAATGGATTGGTAAAACCGGAAGATATGACGGGGTTTGCAGAACGTATTTATAATGAAGCAAGCCGCCTGATCACGCTGGTAGAAGATATTATCAAGTTATCCAAACTGGATGAGGGCAATGTAGAGCTGGAAAAAGAAGAAGTAGATCTTTATAAGTTGACAAGAGAGATCCTGACCAGACTTTCGCCGCAGGCAGCGAAGAGAAAAGTACATGTAGAGGTGACGGGAGAGCCGGTAGAATACGTGGGAATCCGCCAGATTCTGGATGAGATGATCTACAATATCTGTGAAAATGCGATCAAGTATAACAAAGAAGGCGGAAAGTTAACTGTCTGGGTAGGCAATACCCTGCAGGGCAAGAAAATCTGTGTCACAGATACCGGAATCGGAATACCGGAAAATGAAACGGATCGTATCTTCGAACGTTTCTATCGTGTAGATAAAAGCCATTCCAAAGAAACCGGCGGAACCGGCCTTGGACTGTCAATCGTAAAACACGGAGCCATGCTTCACGGAGCCAAGATCCATGTAGACAGTAAACTGGGCGAAGGAACGAAGATAGAGCTCATATTTTAATTGAGAAACTATAGACAGGTTATGAAATAAGAAGTAAAAAGATAGAATATAGCAGAAAAAGCGGATTCCAGGCCCAGCACACGGAATCCGCCTTTTTAAAACTATATAACATGATAAGAACAGGGACATAATATCTTTTCTGGTTCGTCCTTGTTTTACACAACATAGTTTTGGAAAAATATAGAAGTTTTTTAAGAAATCTTAAGAATTATTTGCGTATGTCTTTAAGAAATCAAGCCTACAATAACTTCAAGAAATAGGTAAGGAGGCTTATAGTTATGGACAAGATCAGTATTATCATTCCGTGCTTCAATGAAGAAGAAGCATTGCCGATCTATTATACCGAAATGAAAAAAGTTATGGACACCATGAAGAAACAGACCGATTTCGAATTGATATTTGTAGATGACGGATCATCCGATAGAACATATAAGATTATGAAAGAATTACACAGAAAGGACGGAAGATGCCAGTATCTTTCCTTTTCCAGAAACTTTGGAAAAGAAGCGGCTATTTATGCAGGACTTCAGAATGCAGGCGGTAATTTTGCGGCAATTATGGATGTGGATCTGCAGGATCCGCCGTCACTTCTGCCGGAGATGTACAGAATTCTGAAAGAAGAACCATATGACAGTGTGGCAACCAGACGTTCAACCAGAAAGGGAGAACCAAAGATCCGGTCATTTTTATCCAAAGAATTTTATAATGTGATCAATAAGATATCGAAGACAGAGATCGTAAGCGGTGCCAGAGATTATCGTCTGATGAACCGTAAGATGGTAGATGCGGTTCTGGAGATGAGTGAATACAACCGATTTTCAAAAGGAATCTTTGGCTGGGTCGGTTTCCGTACGAAATGGCTGGAATATGAGAATATCGAAAGATCTGCCGGAGAAACAAAATGGAATGTAAAGAAATTATTCATTTATTCTCTGGAGGGGATTACGGGATTTTCTGTGGTGCCATTGTCGATCGCATCGTATATGGGAGTTCTGTTTTGCGGATTATCATTCCTGATGATCGTTGCAATCGTAGTTCGTACACTGATCTGGGGAGACCCGGTGGCCGGATGGCCGTCGCTGGTCTGTATCCTGTTCGGTGTGGGCGGTGTACAGCTTCTGTGTACCGGAATTCTGGGACAGTATCTTGCCAAGACATATCTGGAAGTAAAGAACCGTCCGGTATACCTGTTAAAGGATTCCAGTAAAGAAGAACAGAGGATTATGATGATGCCATTATCACAGAACATGCGGAGGAAGAGTTATGGGAAAGGAAAAGAAGTGCACTCTGTATAAGAAATATACTTCATATAAGAAATGCATTCCATACCTGATACTTGCCGGATTTACATTTTTTTTCTGCTGGTGGTTTGTGGGAAGACATGGAATCTTTGGAGCAAAAGTAGACTGGCTCAGTCAGCATAGTGTGCTGCCGGATTATTTCCGGCAGCAGTTTTATGCAACGGGAAAGATATTTCCGGAATTTGCGCCGAATCTGGGCGGAGGTCAGAACATTTATCATTTTGCTTATTACGGACTATACAGTCCATTGATTCTGCCGTCATATCTGCTCCCATTTGTGAAAATGTCAGATTACATCATGGTGATCAGCATAACAGGTCTGACGGTTTCGGTACTGCTTTTTTATTACTGGCTGAAAAGCAGAAAGATGGATACAGGCGTTGCTTTTATCATATCGCTGATGTTCCTGCTGGCGGGCCCGATGATCGGACAGTACAGCGGTCAGATCATGTTCGTAGATTATATGCCGTTCTTATGTCTGGCACTTATAGGTGTGGACCGGTATTTTGAAAAAGAAAAAAGCGGTCTTTTTACAGTTAGTGTATTTCTGATGATCATGACCAGTTTCTATTTCAGTATTGGCGGAATGCTGGTACTGGTTCTTTATGGACTGCACCGGTATTTTGAACAAAGAGAAGGATGCAGAGTCACGGTCAGAGGCTTTTTAGTGGATGGACTGTGTTTTGTTCGTCCAATGATTCTGGCAGTACTTATGAGTAGTTTCTTCCTGGTACCAACGGTACTTGCACTGGCGGGTGGTAGAAGTAAAGGGCAGAATACATCGCTTACTACCCTTTTCGTTCCGCAGATCACGGTAGAACGATTCGCTTACAGCATCTATGGAATCGGACTTACAACACTTGTGATCACCGTTTTGATCACAGGACTTCTGTACCGGAAAGTATATGAGAGAGTGCTCACATATGGATGTGTGATCGTGCTTGTCATTCCGGTATTTGCTTACTTATTGAATGGCGGACTGTATATCAGAGATAAGGTATTCATTCCATTTCTGCCATTGTTGTGTTATCTGATTGCTATTTATCTGGAAAAGTGCAGGAAAGAGAAATTGTCTCTTATTGCAGGAATGGTTCCGTATATCATTACAACGGTATTTGTTTATATAGCAAGAAACCAGTTTACATCTAAAGGAATAGAGGAAAACGTATGGAAGGCATTACTTGCAGAAAGTGTTCTGTTCCTGATATGTTATGTGCTTTATTGTGCAGTGAAGAGCCACTGCAAAGAGACAAAAGAGATTCTGATGCTGGCACTGCCGTCGGTGCTATGTCTGGCGGTCACGATGAATACCTTTTATCAGATGAAGCCGGACCGGTATGTCAGCCACAAACTGTACCGGGATGTTGCAGGAGAACATAATGAACAGGCGGTAAAAGAAGCTTTGAAAAATGATGGTGGATATTACCGCACAGAACAGATGGGCAATGACGATGAAAATGCAGCGGATTTAAACCGGATCTGGGATGTGGGGCAGAATATTACTTCAATCTATTCATCGGCATACAATTCGGAATATCAGACATTTCGTCAGAAGACATTCGGATTGGAAGAACCGTTCCGGAATGTGATGATGCAGTCGGTATCGAAGAATCCGGTATTTTGCCGGATGATGGGAGTACGCTATATCGTATCAGATTCTGATGTAACGGGATATGCTCTGGTTAAGAAATGTGAAAAAACCGGCATATATCAGAATAATGACGCGGCACCGGTCATGTATGCAACAGATCGTGTGATGACGGAAAAAGAATATAACAAACTTGCATTTCCATATAATCAGACGGCATTTCTGGAATATGCAGTTGTTGGAGAACATACGGAATCTTCAGATCAGAACATAATGACAGCCTATACGCCTGTTAGTCTGAAAATGGCCGACAATCATAAAGCGCAAAATGGAGCCGGCAATAGAACCACAGATATAGGGAAGAAAAACGGAAATGAAAGAAAAGTCGGAACGTGGATCCATGAAAAAGAAGATGGCTGGAAGATCCATGCGAAGAAGATAAAAAAGATAACATTTTCCATTCGACAGGTGCAGCAGGAAACGACACAACAAGAGGGGCAGAGACAGATTCTTTTTCTGAGCTTTTGTGTGGACAATGCACGTCCGAATAAGGACGTGGCAGTCTGGATCAACGGAATCCGTAACAAACTAAGCGCAAAAGATCATGTATATTATAATGGAAATAAAACATTTATCTATGCAGTGTCGTTAAAGGATGGAGAAGATACTATTTCTGTAACATTTGGCAAAGGAAAATATCAATTAAGCCATGTACAGGCATATCTCGGCAGTCTGCCGGAACGGTCAAAAACGTTATATCAGTCAGAAGTTCAGGTGGATAAAAAGCTGACGAAAGATAATGTGATACAGGGAACGATACAGGTAAAGAATGATGGCTGGTTCATTACATCCATCCCATATGACACACATTTTAAGATGTACATCGATGGAAAAGAGACGAAGATACAAAAGGTAAATACAGCATTTCTTGGATGTGAGATCGGAAGTGGGAAGCATGAAGTGAGGATCGTCTATCATGCACCGGGGGCAACAGCAGGAAAAGTATTTTCAATGATTGGAATAGTCGGATTCGTGTTATTACTTGTATTGTAATGACACGATGATATCTATATGCAGCAGCAGATTTGCGGAAAATCACTGCTGTATATTTGCATTTTATAAAAAAGAAGAGTATGATGTTAAATGTTTTTTTATACTTGAATAAGGAAGAAAAATGGAAACAGACAACAGGGCAAGACGAGGATGAGAACATGAAGATCATAGAAACATATGGAAACTATATAGAAAAATGGAGTAATGAAAATCCGGACAGAGCAAGATGGCTTTTAAAGACCGGATGGAAGGCACAGAATCTGAAGTTCCGGTTTGCACCGGACAAAAGACTGATGTCGGCAGAGCAGTATCTGGCAAGGCTTATGATGGATACGATGATAAGACCGCTGGAACGTCCGGAAGAAAGTTCAATTGTCAGTATCTTTACTCCTTGTGAAATTTTACAGGAAGCAGGATTACATCCATACAATGTAGAAGGATTTTCCTGCTATCTTTCTGCATCTAAGGCAGAAAGAGCATTTTTACAGCAGGCAGAGAATACGGGCATATCCGAGACACTTTGCAGTTATCACAAGACATTTATCGGAGCGGCGCAGAAGAAAGTACTTCCGAAACCAAAGTGTATTGTATACACGAATCTGACCTGTGATGCAAACCTTCTGACATTTAAGAAGCTGGCAAAGATGTATGATGTACCGATCTTTGCTATCGATGTGCCGATGCAGCAGAACGAAGACAATGTACAGTATGTGGCAGACCAACTTCGTAAACTGAAAGACTTTATAGAAGAATGCACAGGCAAAAAGATTACAGATGAGACATTAACAGAACGACTGAGAAGAAGCAAGCGGACGCTGGAAAAATTCGCACAGTATGAAAAGGAAAGTGCGGACAGATATATTCCTGCAGACCTTGTTACGCCACTCTATGCAGGTATGACAAATAATCTGCTGCTGGGAACAGAAGAAGAGGAAACGTATGTGGACCGTCTCCTGAACGATGTGAAGAAGGCCCCGGCAAAAAAGGGAAAGAAGATTTACTGGATGCACACCATTCCGTTTTGGTCAGATGCGGTGAAGAATGAACTTTGCTTTCAGGAAAAAGCGCAGATCGTCGGATGTGAACTGACCCGTGTCTGTGAGCCGGATTTTGATCCGGAGAAGCCTTATGAAGCGATGGCGAGACGTATGGTGTATCATGCATTAAATGGAAGTGCGATCAGAAGAATCGAAGCAGGAATCCGTCATGCAAAGGAGACAGGAGCAGACGGTGTTGTTTGGTTCGGACACTGGGGATGTAAGCATACCCTTGGAGCAGCACAGCTTGCCAAGCGCAAATTCGAAGAACAGGGAATCCCGCTTCTGATCCTGGACGGCGACGGATGTGACAGAAGTCATGGCGGAGAAGGGCAGACATCTACCAGACTCGGGGCATTCTTAGAGATGCTGAATACAGAAACGGATGAAAATACGGACAGACAGGAGGAATCGCACGATGAATAAAACATATTATGTCTGTAAATATACCCCAATCGAACTCTTAGAAGCGTTCGGCGGGGAATGTCAGAACCTGAATGAGATGCCGCAGGGCTTTGACCATGCGGATCAGATAGCGCATCCGAACATCTGCGGATTCGGCAAGGCTCTTCTGGAAGCTGTGATGAGCGGAAAGGTAAAGGAACTGGTGCTGGTCAACTGTTGTGATACGATCCGGAGTGTCTATGATATTCTGGAAGACAGTGGAAAACTGGATTTCTTATATATGATCGATGTGCTTCATTGTGATGCAGAGTGCAGCAGAGAACGTACAGCAGTGCAGTTAAAAGGTCTTGCGAAAGCATATGGAGAATATAAAGGCACAACATTTGATGAAGAAAAGTTCCGTCAGGCATTCAAGAAGCCGGAACACATTGTAAAGCCGCATATCAGTGTGCTGGGTGCACGTATGGGAAATGAACTTTTTGATATGGTGCAGAAGAGTATGCCGTATCCGGTGGAAAATGATACCTGTGTCAACAACCGTTCGGTGGGCGAGACAGAGCCGCCAAAGGAATTGGAATTTGATGAACTGATGGTATGGTATGCGAAAGAACTTCTCGGACAGATTCCATGTATGCGTATGATGGATCACAGTGGAAGAAAGAGATTATACAATGACCCGGGATTAAAGGGGATTATTTATCATACCGTGAAATTCTGCGATTTTTACAGTTTTGAATACGCACAGATCAAACAGAATGTGACCGTACCACTTTTGAAGATCGAATCGGATTATACCGTACAGAGCAGCGGACAGCTTCTGACAAGATTAGAAGCATTTGCAGAGAGCATGAATATGGAAGGACTGGAAGGGAAGGAACTGAAGATGGGAAAAGGATATTTCGCCGGAATAGACAGCGGATCAACAAGTACAGATGTAGTAATTCTTGATAAAGACCAAAATATCGTGACAGGGATCATCCTGCCGACAGGTGCGGGAGCAGCAATCGGAGCAGAGCGTGCACTGGAAGAAGCACTGAAGGATGCGGGACTTCAGAGAGAAGACATCGATGCAATGGTTACAACCGGATACGGAAGAACGGCTATTTCAGATGGTGATAAGAGTATTACGGAGATTACCTGTCATGCAAGAGGGGCACATTTCCTGAACCCGGAAGTCCGTACCGTTATTGATATCGGAGGACAGGATAGTAAGGTCATCCGCCTGGATGAAAATGGAGCCGTTGCCAACTTCGTCATGAATGATAAATGTGCAGCCGGAACCGGAAGATTCCTGGAGATGATGGCAAGAACCATGGAAATGAGTCTGGACGATATGGGAAAGGCAGGTCTGTCATATAAGGAAGATATTACAATCTCCAGCATGTGTACCGTATTTGCAGAATCGGAAGTGGTATCACTGATCGCACAGAATAAGGCAACCGATGATATCGTACATGGACTGAATAAGGCTGTTGCGTCTAAGACAGCAGCACTGGCAAAACGTGTCGGCGGCGAGGAACGCTATATGATGACCGGAGGAGTGTCAAAGAACCAGGGACTGGTGAAGACACTGGAAGAGAAGCTTGGAACGACACTGGTGATCAGCGATAAGGCACAGCTTTGTGGAGCACTGGGAGCTGCATTATTTGCTAAGGATATGGTTACAGAGTAAGCGTTCTTAGCAAGATCTTAACAGTAGAAAAATAGATAGGATTGGAATTCTGTGATAATATAAAGAATATATTGAATAGTCAGAAAATTGTAGAATAATTAACACAGAAAGGCATGAATATTTATTGAATTTATATCGGACAAAATTATCAGAGAAATTAAAAGAGTCATTGGAAGCGGTGGTGCCGATCATCGCGATCGTATTGATATTAAGCTTTACGATCGCACCGGTGCCGCCGGGCATTCTGATGGCTTTTATTATTGGAGCGATCCTTCTGGTGGTGGGAATGATGTTCTTCACACTGGGGGCGGAGATGTCGATGACACCAATGGGAGAGAGAATCGGAACCCGGATCGCACAGTCAAAAAGGCTGCCGGTGATCATCGGGTTGTGTTTTGTACTTGGATTTATCATCACAATATCGGAACCGGATCTGCAGGTGCTGGCCGGGCAGGTACCTTCGGTATCAAATATGACACTGATTCTGGCGGTTGCCGTGGGAGTCGGAATTTTTCTGGTGGCCGCTGTATTGCGTATGTTATTTTCAAAACCGCTGTCCTATATGTTGTTGATCTTTTATCCGGTGGTGTTCATCCTGACTTTTTTTGTATCGAAGGATTTTCTGGCGATTGCATTTGATTCGGGTGGTGTGACAACCGGACCGATGACGGTGCCGTTTATCATGGCACTGGGAATCGGATTCTCTGCGGTACGTAGTGATAAATACGCAGAGACGGACAGCTTCGGTCTGGTATCGTTGTGTTCGATCGGCCCGGTGCTGGCGGTACTGCTTCTTGGTATTATCTATCATCCACAAGGTGGCAGCTATTCCGAGACTGTAATACCGGATGCAGAGACATCTGTAGCATTATGGAAATTATTCGAGTCCGGAATCCCACATTATATGAAAGAAATCGGTGGCTCACTGCTTCCGATTATTCTGTTCTTCACATTCTTTCAGGTGGTATCCCTGAAATTAAAAAAGAAAACGCTGATCAAAATTTTGGTCGGTATCCTGTATACATACATTGGACTGGTATTATTCCTGACAGGGGCAAATGTAGGATTTATGCCGGTAGGTAATTATCTGGGACAGGTGATCGCAGGGCTTCCTTACCGCTGGGTGATCATCCCGATCGGTATGCTGATCGGTTACTTTATCGTAAAGGCAGAGCCGGCGGTATATGTGCTGATGGAGCAGGTAGAAGAGCTGACCTCTGGAGCAATACCGGGAAAAGCAATGGGATATAGCCTGTCGCTTGGCGTTGCATTTTCCCTTGGATTGGCGATGATACGTGTGCTGACAGGTATCTCGATCCTGTGGTTTCTGGTACCGGGGTATGCACTGGCACTAATCTTGACGTTATTCGTGCCGAAGATATTTACGGCGATCGCATTTGACTCCGGCGGTGTTGCATCCGGACCGATGACGGCAACCTTCTTACTTCCGTTTGCACAGGGAGCCTGTGAAGCCGTTGGCGGAAATGTAGTAACCGATGCATTCGGAGTCGTGGCAATGGTAGCAATGACACCGCTTATCACGATACAGATCCTGGGTGTGGTGTATCAGTATCAGGAGCGTAAGAAGAATAAAGAAGAGATGCTCGCAGAGCCGGTCAAAGTACTGCCATTGGAGGCATATGGGGATGCGGATATCATAGAGTTGTAAGGGAGAATTCATGAGCAAGGTATATATGATGGTGACCATCACGAACAGAAACAAACGAAAAGATTTCCAGACATTTTTTAAAGAGTACGGACTTCCTGTATTTCTGGAAACGATCGGAAGGGGGACGGCACAGAGTGAAGTGCTGGATTATTTCGGTCTGGAAGAATCGGAAAAGTTGTTATTTCTTGCAATCGTAACAGGAGAGACGTGGAAAAAGCTGCGCAGGGGACTGATCACGAAGATGCTGATCGATGTACCGGGGACAGGGGTATCGTTCATTGTGCCGCTTAGCAGCGTGGGCGGAAGAAAGACACTGCAGTTTCTTGTAAATGAACAGGAATTTGAAAAAGAGGAGGAGACTTCGATGAAAGATACAGATTATGAACTTCTGGTAGCAATCGCAAATCAGGGATATATCGACACGGTCATGGATGCGGCAAGGTCAGCAAAGGCCGGAGGCGGAACTGTGATCCATGCAAAAGGAACCGGGATGGAACTTGCAAAAAAGTATCTCGGGGTGTCACTGGTGGAAGAAAAAGAAGTCATTCTGATCGTAACGAAGAGCAGAGAGAAGAATCAGATCATGAAAGCAATCATGGAGCAGGCCGGTCTCGACAGCAAAGAACGTACGATAGTGTTCTCGCTGCCGGTGACCAGTGTTGCGGGGATACGAATGCTGGAGGAAGATATTCAGGATGATTTGTTATAGGTTGCCTGAAAATTTTATGGAATTCAGTATTTTATACAAATCTTTTTTTAATACATCATTTTCAATATCTTGCACTGCATTGAAACTTCGGACGCCTACTCCGATAATATAATCACCATTTTGAATATATGCCTGTTCAAAAGCAATCGTTTTTTGTTCCTTTTTGAATCCAAGGGCATGTAAAAGATATGATACAGGATTCTGGGATGGAGAGATGAATTCTTCAACCGGATCATATGGCCAGTACACTGTAACTTCATTGCAGGTATGCCCATCTACTGTAAATGTGTCGTTTAAGGTTATCTTTTTAATCACAGAATCCTTGGAAACATTTAACAGGTAGTCCATATCAATGTCGCAATCGTCAGTGATTGATACACCTTGCTTTTTATAAGAGATAATCTCAAGAGTAAATACTTCTTCATCTAAGTCATCAGAGGATAAAATAATTGTGTATGAAGCTTCGTTTTTATCTGTACAATTCTCTGTATCGATATGGTATCCATCTGGAACGGTATAGGTCAGAAGCTGATTGATATTTTCACCGGTGTAATTTACCGGTGTTTCCTGTGAGGTTTTGTCAGTTTTGGAACTGCCGCAAGAGGCTGAGACTATCATGATAAGTGAAATCATAATGAAACTTGTAAAAAGATATTTTCCTTTCATAGTAACCACCGCTTTCTTTGAAACATTCTTTTTGGGAAACGAGAGAAAATGATAAGCTATATAAGGGTTTTGTTGATAATTTATTATAGCATATAACTTTTAAACAAGCATTAAATTTTGCTGAAAAAAGAAACGACGAACGCCACAAACCTTCCGGTCCGTGGCGTTCGTTGTCGTTATAGTTATCTAAAGGAATGAGAGTAAAGTGTTGCACCGGATTCCCGGTGTGCTACTTTATGAGGGGGAGATAGTTGATTTTGTCTCTCTCAACTATCTGAGTTTATTATAAAAAACAAATATGTCTAAAGTATGTTAAATTCCTTAAAGAAATCGGAAAAATCTTAAGAAGAACTTAAGAGGTTATAAAGAGAATGAAAACCAGAAAAAGCAGTTGACTTTTTCATGAAAATCGAATATTATATATAGAATCTCTTTGCACTGAATATATCCAATAAGGATAAGGGATAACAGTACAAACTGATCAGGCTACATTCATTTTTTATAAGAATAAAATCGAGAAAAATGATGTGCATGCCGGGCCGGTCGATTACCGGCAGCAGATGAGACGATATATCATACATCTGTGGGACAGTAAGTAGAAAGTTCCACAGGTGTATTTTTTTGCAAAAAAGCAGTCTTGTAAATAGAATACGGAGGAACAGTAGTCTCACCTTAGGTGCCATAGGAGACATGACATTATGAAAAATGGAGGTTATCTTATGACAAGTCAAAAACAACAATTAAATGAACAGAAAATGATCAATCATTTATCAACCGTGGGAATTCTTGGAAATGTCATTCTGACAGCGTTCAAACTGCTGGCAGGAATTATCGGACATTCGGGAGCCATGATATCCGATGCGGTTCATTCATTATCGGATGTGTTTGCCACATTCATTGCATTTCTCGGGGTAAAATTATCTAAGAAATCGGCGGACAGCGAACATCCATACGGTCATGACAGATTGGAATGTGTAGCATCAATGGTGCTTGCAGCCATTCTTCTTGCAACGGGTATTGGTATTGGAATGAGTGGTGTGAAGACGATCATAGCCGGTGATTACAGTCATTTGCAGGCACCGGGAACGATCGCACTTGTGGCAGCTATCGTGTCGATTCTTACAAAAGAGGGGATGTTCTGGTATACCAGACATTATGCGAAGATTCTGGATTCCGCAGCATTCATGGCAGATGCATGGCATCACAGATCAGATGCATTTTCTTCCGTTGGTTCACTGATTGGTATAGGTGGTGCAATGCTTGGATTTCCTGTGCTGGATCCGCTGGCAAGTGTAGTTATCTGTATTTTTATCCTGAAAGTAGCATTTGATATTTTCAAAGATGCACTGGATAAGATGCTGGATACTTCATGCAGTGAAGAATATGAAGAGAAACTGGCAGACTATATCAGAAAGAGCCGGGGAGTAGAAAGACTGGATCTGTTAAGAACGAGAATGTTCGGCAACAAGGTGTATATCGATGCAGAGATTGCAGTAGATGGAACACTTTCGTTGAAAGATGCGCATGCAATTGCAGAGGATGTGCACGACAATGTAGAAAAGAAGTTTCCGAATACAAAGCATATTATGATTCATGTAAATCCGGCATAATGGAAAAAATACCGCAGCTTTCAAATTTTGAAAAAGCTGCGGTATTTTTTCTTTGTTGGTGTTGTCTGAAAAATTTAATCCTGCTAATGAAAGTATGTTTTCGTTTGTGCTATGAGTTATAACCTTTTACGTATACAAAGCTGTCTGTATCATTGTCACGCTGCATTGTATAGTGATGATTGAGCATGGCTTCGATAAGTTCCTGTCCCTGGTTTTCTACGGCGACCAGAGTCATATCTAATGCATCTTCCAGTTCCTGTACCGTCATATCGTCCAGAAATACCTGTTCGCCGCTTCTTAACATATTGCATGTGATAAGAAGTGTGTCACCAAGATCGGTGCCGGAGGCTTTCTTTTCCAGAAGCTGGGCTTTGAGATCCTGACCGGTGATCAGACCGGATACGGTAACAGTCTCGCCAAAGAAATCATTGCGGATCGCAAATACATTGATCTTAATATATGGAAATGCTTTCATGATCTCCTCTGCGAATCCGGCAAGGGTACTGTAGGCAAGCTTGCCTGTTGCAATGGTAAGTGTACGGCAGGTCTCATTTTTCCAGGTCTCATAGTTGTCATTCTGCTTCAGAGCTTCCAGAGCGTCATGGAATTCTGTCTTTAAAAGACGCATCATGCCAACTCCGTTTTCCAGCTGGATATATCCATCATAGCGTTCTTCTTCCGGAAAATCACGTTCGGCAAGAATATACCATTCATCACTTGCCTGTATGAAGTGCAGACCATATTCTTCATAGAATTTTGGCTGATAGCTTTCAATCATATCAATGACTTCACCGGCTTCTTCTTTTGAAAAGAGTTCCAGCGGATAGAGACCTTCACGGTATTTTGTAAGTCCGGCAGGTACAACGGATACACTTCTCATAAAAGGAAGATAGCTGGAAAGATCCTCAATAGAACGTTTTAATTCATCTTTGTCATTTACGCCTTTACATAATACGATCTGACCGTTCATCTCAATATGTGCTTCATACAGATCCTGCAGAAATTTTAGCTTTTCTCCGGCAAACCGGTTATGCAGCATCTTACAGCGGAGCTCTGGATTGGTTGTCTGTACAGAGATATTGATCGGTGCGAGCTGCATATGGATGATGCGGTCAATATCTGCCTGCTTCATATTTGTCATGGTGATATAATTTCCCTGCAGAAATGAAAGACGGGAGTCATCATCCTTAAAATACAGAGTCTCACGCATGCCCGGAGGCATCTGGTCGATGAAGCAGAACATACATTTATTACTGCAGGAGCGGTATTCACTCATCAGTCCATTCTCGAATTCAACTCCAAGTTCATCGTCGTACTCTTTATCGATTTCCAAAAGCCATTCTTCCCCGGAAGGCTTGCGGATCAGGACTTCGACATATTCATCTTTCATCAGATAACGATAATCAAAGACATCCTCAATTTTCTGTCCGTTTATTTTTAACAGTACATCGCCGGGTTCGATTTCCAGTTCTTCAGCAATAGAACCCGGATAGACGGTCTGTATCAGGTGTTCCTGTTCCTTTTTTCTCACAAATATATTCCTCCGTATAAACATTTACCCATATAGACAAAATGATAGCTTATTCTCAGTCTGAGTGCAAGGTAAGAATTATAAAATCAGAACGTAATTTTTGGATAAATTGATGAAAAAAGAGGAATTGACGGGATTCATTTTTCTACGGGATGTGAAAAAATGTGATTTCTGACAAATATACGATTGTAATCAAACGTTTAACGTGACATAATAAAAAAGAAAAGGTTAAGAATATTTTAAAAGAATGTTAAGTAAGCGTAAAATAAGCTGACAACAAAGGAGAAAATTATGGAAATATTTTCTATGGTATTGTCATTGTTAAGTGGAGTTGCTTTGTTTCTGTTCGGAATGTCCCTTATGGGAGATGGGCTGAAACAGGTTGCCGGTAATAAACTGGAAGCATTCCTTTACAAAATGACAAACACACCGCTCAAAGGAGTAGCACTTGGAACAGGAGTGACCAGTGTCATTCAGTCATCTTCCGCAACAACCGTTATGGTCATCGGTTTTGTTAACTCCGGTATGATGAAACTGAAACAGGCGATCGGTATCATCATGGGAGCCAATATCGGTACCAGTATCACCGGATGGATCTTATGTCTTTCCTATATTGAAGGATCGAATGGTATTGCAAAGATTTTATCTTCTGCAACGATAGCGGCTGTCGTGGCGGTAATTGGTACGATCATGCGGATGATCTGTAAAAGAACGACACACAAGAACATCGGTAATATCATGCTTGGTTTTGCAATTCTGATGACAGGCATGCAGACAATGAGTGGTGCGGTTACACCATTAAGAGAGAGTAAAGTATTTATTGATATGCTGACGATGTTCTCGAATCCAATCGCAGGTATCCTGGTAGGTGTTGCATTTACGGCTGTCCTGCAGAGCGCATCTGCTACCGTTGGTGTATTGCAGGCTTTATCGGTAACAGGAATCCTTACATTTTCCAGTGCATTTCCGATTATTCTTGGTATCGGTGTAGGAGCATCCTGTCCGGTACTGGTCTCAGCGATCGGAGCAAATAAGAATGGTAAGAGAACCGCACTTGTGTATTTATTAAATGATACCTTCGGAATGTTGATTTGGTCGATCGGATTCTATACGATCAATGCATTTGTCCATTTTGATTTTCTGGATAATATTATGTCGCCGGTATCGATTGCCCTGTTGAACACCGTGTTCCGTCTGGTAACGGTATGTATTCTGTTTCCGTTTATTAATAAACTTGAGAAGCTGGTATGCTGGCTGGTAAAAGACAGCGCAGAAGAACTGGAAGACGAAGCGGATTTCGATCTTCTGGAAGAACGTCTTCTGGATTATCCGGCACTGGCAATCGGACAGTGTCACAGAGCAATGAGTGGCATGGCGAAGAAGCTTCGTAAGAATGTCAACCGTGCAATGAACCTTCTGAATGAGTATCAGCAGAGCAAGTTTGATAAGGTTCAGAGAAAAGAAGACCTGATCGACAAATATGAAAGCCGCCTGGGAGATTATCTGATCAAGCTGACAAAGCATGAGATGAATACAGCACAGACAAGACAGGTTTCACTTTATCTGCATACGATCAATGACTTTGAACGTATCGGAGATCATGCTTCTTATATTGCATATATGTCCAGTGATATGCATGAGAATAAGACACAGTTCTCAGAAGATGCATGGGACGAACTGAATGTTGTTATGGAAGCAGTACGTGAAGAAATCAATCTTACATGCAAGGCATTCCTTGAGAATGATAAAGAGATGGCGCAGAGAGTAGCACCGCTTGGTATGGTTATTACAACACTTTGTGATGAACTGAAGATGCGTCATGTGGAACGTATGAGCAGTGGTGGATGTGGTCTGGAAGAAGGAACTGTATTTACGGATATCCTGAACAGTTTTAACCGTATTGCAGCTCACTGTGCAAGTGCGATGGTTGCACTTATGAACAGTGACAAAGAGAATATGGATACACATATCCATGATTCGAAGGTATATCCTTCTGACAGTTCTGAATATAAAACATATCTGAATGAATATAATCAGAAATATGAGATTAAAAAAGACGGGGAACATATGAGAAGTATGGAACCGGAAGAGGTTGAGTAGGATTTCATAAAAGGGCCGCTTATATGCGGCCCCTTTTCTATATTACTGGTTATTTAGCGATTCCTGTATGCTCTTGGTGACATCTGATATTCTTTTTTGAACAGCCGGTTAAAATAGGACAGGTTATTGAATCCTGTGCGTTCCGAGATGGACAGGATGCTGTCATCTTCCGTGAGCAGAAGCCTGGCGGCAATGGTAAGCCGGTAGCCATTCAGATAGCTGGTGAATGTTGTGTGCAGATGCTGCTTGAAGAATTTCATAAAATGAGATTCGGAAAAGCCCAGATAATCAGCGGTACTTTGAACGGTAATCGGTTCTGTATAATGTGATTCAATGTAGGACACGATCTGTTTTACCTTATCCAGAGATTTATCCCGGTTGAAAGTGACCGGTGTTCCCTGAGAAGAGAATAACAGGTAAAAGAAATGAAACAGATGCCCTTTTACCGATAATTCGTAATAATCAGGTCTTTTGCTGCAGAGATCATCGATCGCATCAATACAGGAAGAAAGTGCTTCATGGAAGAAACAGGTATCGTCAAAGAGCCATGGAAGTTCATATTCTAGTGAAAAATATGGCTGGAAATATCCAACTGTCCGGGGATCGGAATCCGCAGAATATAAAAGACTGGTCTGGAACAGGATATTTTCATATTCCATACAGTCTTTCCCATGCTGGGAGATGGAGTGAAGCTGGCCCGGACGGACAAGGACGATGTCGCCGGCTTTTACAACTCTGGGCTTGGTATCAACAGAAATGATGCCGCAGCCTTTTTTTATTACAATGATCTCCACGTCGTTATGCCAGTGAAGCGGAACCTGTGTGAAGTCCAGCGGGATGGAGCACAGATAGGTATTGTATGGAAACTGGAAGCTGACGTGTTTTTTGGTTTCATGGAGGTTTTCATAGGTAAGTGTGTTCATGGATGTGTATAAGTCCTTTCTGAAGTAATTGGGATGATCAAAAAGTTGTATATTTGATAGTATTGTATTACTTTTTACTACTATGATGCAAGAGATAAAATGTATAATCCTATTATAATATCAGTGTAAAACAAAAGAAAACTGATGAAACAAAGATTCAGATCAATATTAAAAACAATCATGCGACAGCACACATTCAGGAGGTTAATTATGAATTTCTCAGAAAAGTTACAGCAGACACTTGGCAAAGCAATCAAAGATGCATCGAATGAAGAGATTTACGCAGCACTTCTTAACACAGTAAAAGAAGCTGCAGCAGATAAAGGAAGAAATATTTCCGAAAAAGGCAGAAAAGTATATTATATATCAGCAGAATTCCTGATCGGAAAACTGTTATCCAACAACCTGATCAACCTTGGCGTATACGATGAAGTAAGAGAGCTTCTTGCAGCAAATGGAAAAGACATCTGCGAGATCGAAGAAGTAGAACCGGAACCGTCACTTGGTAACGGCGGACTTGGAAGACTGGCAGCATGCTTCTTAGATTCCATTGCAACACTCGGTCTGGAAGGAGACGGAATCGGACTGAACTATCACCTTGGACTGTTCAAACAGGTATTTGAAAATCACAAACAGAAAGAGACTCCAAACCCATGGATCCAGAATACAAGCTGGCTTACTGATACAGGAATCGGATTCGATGTACCATTCAAAGATTTCAGCCTGCATTCAAAATTATACGATATCGATGTAACCGGATATGAAAATGGAACCAACAAACTTCACTTATTCGATATCGAATCTGTAAATGAAAATATCGTAGGCGACGGAATCTCATTTGACAAGAATGATATCCGTGAGAACCTGACGCTGTTTCTCTATCCGGACGACAGTGACAAACAGGGCGAACTGCTTCGTATCTATCAGCAGTATTTCATGGTAAGTAATGGTGCACAGTTCATTTTAAAAGAATGTGAAGAAAAGGGCTATTCACTGGAAGAACTTGATAAACACGTTGTAATCCAGATCAACGATACACATCCGTCTATGGTAATTCCGGAGCTGATCCGTCTTTTGACAGCAAGAGGAATCTCTATGGATAAAGCAATCGAGATCGTGACAAATACTTGTGCATACACGAACCATACGATCCTTGCAGAAGCACTGGAGAAATGGCCGATCGACTATCTGGAGGCGGTTGTTCCGCACTTAATGCCGATCATCCGTGAACTGGCAGCAAGAGTGGCAGCAAAATATGATAACAAAGATGTGCAGATCATCGACGAGTGGAACCGTGTACACATGGCAAGAATGGATATGCATTACGGATTCAGTGTCAATGGTGTTGCAGCACTTCACACAGAGATCCTGAAAAATGTAGAATTGAAGCCATTCTATGACATTTATCCGGAGAAATTCAACAATAAGACCAATGGTATCACATTCAGAAGATGGCTGATGCACTGTGATAAGAAACTGGTAGAATGGATGGATAAATACGGAGTCAGTGAGTTCCGTAAAGATGCTTCCAAACTGGAAGGACTTCTTGCACAGATCGATAACGAAGAAGCACTGAACGAGCTTCTGGATGTTAAGCAGCAGAATAAGACAGCATTAAAAGAATATCTGGAAAAAGAATCCGGAGTTGTACTGAACGACAACGCAATCTTCGATATTCAGATCAAACGTCTCCATGAGTATAAGAGACAGCAGATGAATGTCCTGTATATCATTTACAAATATCTGGACATCAAAGCCGGAAATAAACCAAAGAGACCGATTACAATGATCTTCGGTGCCAAGGCAGCACCTGCTTACATTATTGCAAAGGACATCATTCATGTAATCCTGTGCTTACAGGAACTGCTCAAGAATGATCCGGAAGTGGCACCGTACCTGCAGGTTGTTATGGTAGAGAACTACAATGTGACAATGGCAGAGAAACTGATCCCGGCATGCGAAGTATCTGAGCAGATTTCACTGGCATCTAAGGAAGCAAGTGGAACAGGTAACATGAAGTTCATGTTGAACGGTGCTGTAACGCTTGGAACAGAGGACGGTGCAAATGTAGAGATCCATCAGCTTGTCGGGGACGAGAATATCTATATCTTCGGAGAGAGCAGCGACCAGGTAATCGAGCACTATGCAAAATCAGACTATGTGGCAGCAGATTACTATATCAATGACAAAGACATCCGTAAGTGGGTAGACTTCATTATCAGCCCTGAGATGCTGAAAATCGGTGATGTGCGTACACTTCTTGAGATTCACGCAGAACTGATCCAGAAAGACTGGTTCATGACACTTCTGGATGTAAAAGATTACATTCAGACAAAAGAAAGAGTATTTGCAGATTACGAAGACCGTATGACATGGGCAAAGAAGATGATCGTGAACATTGCAAAAGCAGGATTCTTCTCATCAGATCGTACGATCGCCGAGTATAACAGAGATATCTGGCATGTATAAAATGTGTGCAAGGGAATAAGCCGCACAAAAACAATCGGAAAATGAATGCAGGTATCTTTCTGGTGGCAACGCAGGGAAATATCCATGCATTATCCATTTCACCGAAAGGCCTGATCATGGGAATGCTGCTGGCGATTACGACCTGTTTCTACGGAGTACTTCCGGGACCGCTTCTTAAGAAATATCCGGCCGAGTCAGTATGCGCATGGGCGATGCTGATCGGCGGAGGCGTGCTGGCGGTATTCTTAAGACCGTGGAGAATTGAGGCACATCTGGATATGATTGTGATTGTAGGATTCCTGACAATCGTAATCGTGGGAACAATCTTACCGTTCTGTCTGTATCTGGCAGCAGTAAAATACGCAGGAAGTGTATATGCAGGATTATTATCAAGCGTGGAGCCGGTAGCGGCAACGATCGTGGCGGCGATCTTTTTAGGAACTGCATTCCCGGCAATAGATATTCTGGGATTTGCACTGGTATTATCTACACTTTTCATTTTGAATATCAATTCGAAATAAATACAGGAAATAAATACAGATAGTAAAAAAGGATGCATCAATTTGCATCCTTTTTTGAGAGAATAATGAATGAGGCTTTTCTTTTCGATATGCCACTTCATTAATTATAATAACACATTTAAAGTGAATGTATAGACCCGACAGGGTTCCTTAACACATTCTTAGCAATCGTATATATAAAAGGGTACCCGGCAGATAGAGCAGTAAATTACACTTCATTCTCATCTTCGCACATACGATAACCGACACCGACTTCGGTAAATAAAAACTGTGGCTGTGATGGATTCCGTTCTATTTTGCGGCGTATATTGGCCATATTTACACGCAGAATACGATTATTGTTGTCGGTAAAAGGTCCCCATACATTTGCCATTACAGAAGCATAGGTCATAACCTTTCCGGAATTGCGCGCAAGGTAGGCAACAATTTTGTATTCTACAGGTGTCAGATGTATCTCCTCGCCGTCCAGAGTCAGCATTCTTTTTTCGAAATCAAGTATAAGTCCCTGACATTTGTAAGGACGGATATAAAGAGGCGAGTTTGATGCCATACGGTTGCTGTGACGTAAAGAAGTACGGATTCTGGCAAGCAGTTCCGAAGTTCCGAATGGCTTGGTGATATAGTCATCGGCACCAAGATCCAGAGCGGCCACCTTATCATGTTCTCCGGTTCTTGCTGAAATGACGATGATCGGGCAACTGGTCCATTCGCGGACAGAAGCTATGATATCATTTCCATCCATGTCCGGAAGTCCAAGGTCCAAAAGGATCAGATCCGGACATTGTGAATTGATAATGGACAATCCGGCCTTCCCGGAAGTGACGGTAGTTGTTTTATATCCATTGGCCTTTAATGTTCTGGACATGAAGTCCAGAATATTTTTTTCATCCTCTATGATCAAAATAGAATAGCTGTCATTCATGATTAAGTATCCCCCTTTGGTAATGTAAATAGAAATTCAGCGCCATCTGCATGATTATGTGCGGCAATTTTTCCGCCATGTGCCTGGACAATAGTGTTGCAGATAGAAAGACCGATTCCCATGCCACGGTGGGTATCCGATGTACGTGGGGCTGTATATTCGCCTTTTAAAATCAGTGGGATGGTCTGTTCGTCAATACCCTTTCCATAATCTATGATATGAAAGGTAACGGTATCCGGTTTTTCTGTAATACGAAGGTCGATAGGCCTGTCGCTTTCGGAATGAACAAAAGCATTTTCCATCAGATTCATTAGAACCTGTTCGATAAGAAGTGGATCCATCGGAATGATCAGGACATCTTCCGGAGCGCTTACGTGAATTTCAATATCCGGAAGCCGCCGTTTTAATCGGATGATTGCTTCGGAAACGACTTCTTCTACGACTTCGTCCTCTTTTTTAACAGTTCCGGTATCATCCTGAATTCTTGTGACAGACAGAAGATTTTCGACCATATTCAAAAGCCAGTGTGAATCTTCGTTAATAGATGATACAAGACTTTGCTTTTCCGGATCAGTCAGATTCTGATAATTTTCTATAAAAGAATCCGAAGAGCCTATAATAGAAGTAAGCGGTGTACGAAGATCATGAGAGATTGCCCGCAGAAGATTGGCACGTATCCGTTCTTTGTCTGCCTCATTGATCGCACGCTCTCTTTCCAGAATCATTTTGTCCTGTTTCTTTAACTGTGTTGTCAATGTGGATACGATCAGTGAAATGGAAAGCAGAAATACAAATGTGACAGGGTATCCGCTGATCTGAAAATTAACTTTAAAATAAGGATATGTAAAGCACCAGTTGATGAATATAACACAAAACAAAGCAGAAATAATACCAAAAACATATCCACTGGTAATTCTGGCAATGATAATAAGAGCAAGAATATAAATAAGTGCAATATTGGCAGGATCGCTTCTGGTAATATGAAAAAATGAGAAAGCCAGAACCGTTGCCAGTGTCAGGATACAGATAGTAGAAAGAATATTATAGCATAAAGTCTTAGGGTCAGATGAATTGTCGGTTTTTGCTGTTTTTTTCAATGTTGCTCCTTTCTCCGAAAGCCGGTCAGATATTCTTTTCATATTGTTAGATTATAACACAAAAAAAGAAAATCGGAATACTGGAAAAATTGTATTAAAAATAATGCGTAAATTCTAAAAGTTTGTGCGTTAATGTGGTAAAAAATGTGATATTATGTGACGAGGAGGAATGAACTATGAAATGTACAAGAAATGTAACAGATCATGTGATCTGGGTGGGCGCAAATGACAGAAGATTAAACTTATTCGAGAATTTATTCCCGATTCCAAGAGGGGTATCCTATAATGCATATCTGATTAAAGATGAGAAGAATGCCCTGATGGATACAGTAGATGCATCCGCATCCGAACAATTTATTGAAAATGTAGCTTATGCATTAAACGGCGGGAAATTAGATTACCTTGTCGTACAGCATATGGAACCGGATCATTGTGCCAATATCCAGAGAATTCTGGAGTTATATCCAGAGACAAAAGTAGTTGGAAATGTAAAAACCATGCAGATGATCAGCCAGTTCTTTGATGCAGATCTGGAAGGCAGACAGGTTGTGGTAAAAGAAGGCGACACGCTGGAACTTGGAAATCATACCCTTCATTTTGTGATGGCACCGATGGTACACTGGCCGGAGGTTATGGTATCTTATGAAGATTCGGAGAAGATCCTGTTCTCTGCAGACGCATTCGGAACATTTGGCGCATTGAACGGCAATCTGTTCAACGACGAGGTTGATTTCGAAAAGGACTGGATTGATGATGCAAGAAGATACTTCACGAATATCGTAGGAAAATATGGCATACAGGTACAGGCACTTCTGAAAAAAGCAGCAGGGCTGGATATTCAGATGATCTGCCCGCTTCACGGACCGGTATGGAGAAATAATCTGAATTACTTTATTGAGAAACACGATAAGTGGAGCAAATACGAGCCGGAAGACCAGGCTGTTGCCATTATCTATGGTTCTATTTACGGAAATACAGAGCAGGCAGCAGATGCACTGGCAGCAAAGCTTGGTGCAAAAGGTGTAAAAAATATTGCAGTCTATGATGCATCCAAGACAGATGTATCAGAACTGATCGCCGAGATCTTCCGTGTCAGCCATGTGGTGATCGCATGCCCGACATACAACGGAGGCATCTATCCACCGATCGAAAATCTGCTGGCGCACATGAAGGCACTGGCTGTACAGAACAGAACGGTTGCTGTTATGGATAACGGAACCTGGGCTGCAACAGCAGGAAAGCAGATCGTAAAACAGTTAGAAGAGATGAAAAATATGACGGTACTCGATCAGAAACTGTCGATCAAATCTACATTAAAAGCGGATCAGGAAGATAACTTAGATGCATTTGCACAGCAGATCATAGATGCTATGTAAATGCATCTAAGAAGCAGTGAAGAACAATAGAATGCAGATGTCATGATATGAAAGACGTGTATTGAGTGGAGGTCGATAGAATGAACAATTACACAAGAGAAGATATATTGAGAATGGTAGAAGAAGAGGATGTAGGATTTATCCGGCTGCAGTTTACGGATATTTTCGGAACCATGAAAAATATCGCGATAACCACAAGCCAGCTGGAAAAAGCACTGGATAATGAAATCATGTTTGATGGATCATCTATAGAAGGTTTTGCAAGAGTAGAAGAGTCGGATATGTATCTGTATCCGAATCTGAATACATTTGAGATATTTCCATGGAGACCGCAGCAGGGAAAAGTTGCCAGACTGATCTGTGATGTGTATAAACCAGATGGAACGCCTTATGAAAGTGATCCGAGATATATCCTGAAAAAAGTAATGGAAGATGCGAAAGAGATGGGATACGAATTTAATGTCGGACCTGAGCTGGAATTCTTCCTGTTCCATACAGATGATGACGGATTGCCGACCACGCTGTCACATGAAAGTGCCGGATATTTTGATCTCGGGCCTCTGGACCTTGGTGAGAATGCAAGACGTGATATGGTGTTGACGCTGGAAGATATGGGATTTGAGATTGAATCTTCCCATCATGAGGCGGCTCCGGCGCAGCATGAGATAGATTTCCGTTATGATGAGGCGCTGACGACCGCAGATAATATTATGACATTTAAACTTGTAGTTAAGACGATCGCAAAACGTCATGGGTTACATGCAACATTTATGCCAAAACCGAAATTCGGGATCAATGGTTCTGGTATGCACCTGAACATGTCTATTAGCAGAGACGGAATCAATGTATTCCAGGATGCCAGTGATGAATATGGACTTAGCAAAGAAGCATATTGCTTTATCGGCGGAATTATGAAACACATGAAGGCACTGACTTTTATCACGAATCCAAGTGTTAACTCGTACAAGCGCCTGATCCCTGGATTTGAAGCTCCGGTATATATTGCATGGTCTGCAAAGAACCGTACACCTCTGATCCGTATTCCGGGAACACGAGGGGAGTATACAAGAGTCGAACTTCGTAACCCGGATCCGTCGGCTAACCCATATCTTGCACTGGCGGTATGCCTGGCAGCAGGACTGGACGGAATCAAGGAAGGAACGATGCCGCCGAAGGCAGTAAACCGTAATGTATATGAGATGACAGATGAAGAGCGCAAGATTTTCGGAATTGAAAAATTGCCGGGAAGTTTAATAGAGGCAGCAAAAGAATTTCAGAAGGATACATTTATCCAGGAGATATTAGGAGAAGACCTATCAAGAAAGTATATAGAAGCTAAGGCATCTGAGTATCAGGATTACAGAATCCAGATTACAGACTGGGAAATTGAAAAATACCTGCACTTACTGTAATACAGATTTTGCACAAAAAGGAACGGGCAAAAGAGTATCTGACAGGAGGTGGCGTAAGTGGCAGGGCTTATTGTTGTATTCCCGAATAAAGATAATGCAACCAATATCAGAAACCTGCTGGCCAGAGGAGGCATGGATGTAATTGGTGTGTGTACCACCGGTGCGCAGGCCATGCATTATGCAGATACTGTAGACGATGGGATCGTGGTCTGCGGTTATCGGATGAAAGATATGATGTATACACAGCTTCGTGAATATTTACCAGAGTCATTTGAAATGCTTCTGGTAGCATCACAGGACAAATGGAGCAGTGGTGATGTGGAAGGAATCGTAGGCCTTTCTACGCCGATTAAAGTATATGATCTTCTGAATACTGTGAATATGATGCTGCAATCCATGGACCGGAGACGTAAGAAACGAAGGAAAGAACTGAAAAACAGAGATCCGAAGCAGCAGGAGACGATCAGAAAGGCAAAAGAACTTCTGATGACACGTAATAATATGTCGGAGGAAGAAGCACACAGGTATCTTCAGAAAAGCAGCATGGACAGCGGGACGAATATGGTTGAAACAGCAGAGATGGTACTGAGCATTATGGCAGAGTAATATGTGAGACAATAAAAGGAGAGAAATGCATGAAGTTTACAAAGATGCAGGGACTGGGCAATGATTATGTCTATGTGAACTGTTTTGAAGAAAAGATAGAAAACCCGCCGGCGGTGGCGAGATATGTAAGTGACAGACATTTCGGAATTGGATCGGATGGACTGATCATGATCAATCCGTCCGAAGTAGCTGATTTTGAGATGGAGATGTATAACGCAGACGGTTCCCGCGGTGAGATGTGTGGAAATGGGATCCGGTGTGTGGCAAAATATGTCTATGATTACAGACTTACGGATAAGACACAGATCTCTGTAGAGACACTTGGCGGAATCAAATATCTGGATCTTACCGTAGAAGATGGAAAAGTGGTACTTGTCAAAGTAGACATGGGAAAACCGGAACTGAAATCAGATCTGATTCCTATCATATCAGAAAATGAAAAAGTAATTGATGAGCCAATCGAAGTAGATGGACAGGTATACCATATGACAGGTGTATCTATGGGAAATCCACATACAGTCATCTATGTGGATGATGTAAAGAATCTGGATTTGGAAAAGATCGGACCGAAATTCGAGAATCATGAGAGATTCCCAAAACGTATTAATACAGAATTTGTACATTGCATTGACCGGAATACAGTAGAGATGCGTGTATGGGAACGCGGTTCGGGTGAGACACTTGCATGTGGCACAGGAGCATGTGCCGTAGCCGTAGCCAGTATATTAAATAACTTGACAGATACGCGTGTTACGGTAAAATTATTAGGTGGAGACTTGCAGATCGAATGGGACCGGGAGAAGAATCATGTATTTATGACAGGCCCTGCAAAAGTTGTATTCGACGGCGTGATAGACATTACAGAGATAAAGGAGTAAGAAGATGTTTAAAGTAAACCAGGATTATTTGAAGTTACCAGGAAGCTATCTGTTCTCAACAGTAGCAAGAAAACAGCGTGAATATCAGACAGCACATCCGGAAGCCGAGATTATTAAGTTAAGTATCGGTGATGTAACACAGCCTCTGGCACCGGCAATCGTTGAAGCTCTTCATGGAGCAGTTGACGAGATGGCACATGCAGAGACATTCCACGGATATGCACCGGATCTGGGATATGAGTTCTTAAGAAGTGCAATGGCTAAGAACGATTATCAGGCAAAAGGATGCGACATCAATGCAGATGAGATCTTCATTTCCGACGGAGCAAAAGAAGATTGCGGTAATATCCAGGAAATCTTCTCAAAGGACAGCAAGATCGCTGTATGTGATCCAGTATATCCGGTTTATGTAGATACAAATGTTATGGCAGGACGTACAGGTACATATGATGCTGCTACAGGAACATGGAGTAATGTCATCTATATGCCTTGTACAAAAGAGACGAACTTCGCACCGGAGATTCCGAAAGAGACACCGGATATCATTTATCTGTGCTTCCCAAATAACCCGACAGGTTCTACGATTACAAAAGAACTGCTGCAGAAATGGGTAGATTATGCAAATGAAGTCGGTGCAGTCATCATTTATGATGCAGCTTATGAGGCATATATTTCAGAAAAAGAAGTGCCGCATTCTATCTATGAATGTGACGGAGCAAGAACCTGTGCAATCGAGATCAGAAGTTTCTCTAAAAATGCAGGATTTACAGGCGTGCGTCTGAGTGCCACTGTAATTCCAAAAGATGTAAAATCCGGAGATGTGATGTTACATTCTCTGTGGGCAAGACGTCACGGTACAAAGTTTAACGGAACATCTTACATTATCCAGAAAGCAGGAGAGGCTGTATATTCTGACGCAGGAAAAGAGCAATTAAGCGCTCAGGTTGCTTATTACATGAACAATGCAAAAGTCATCAAAGAAGGCTTAAAAGATGCCGGATACAACGTATCAGGCGGTGTCAATGCACCATACATCTGGCTTGAGACACCTAAGGGAATGACCTCATGGGATTTCTTCGACTACCTGCTTGATAAGGCGAATGTAGTAGGTACTCCTGGATCAGGATTTGGACCAAGCGGAGAAGGATACTTCCGTCTGACTGCATTCGGAACATATGAGAATACGGTTGCAGCGATTGAAAGAATTAAGAAGATGTAATAATCCGGAAGCATTTACGGTGTAAATCTTGAAAGTTATAGCATAAGAAAAAATATGAAATAAAAAAACGGCCGGTATTCGTATGCTGAAAAAATAAAAGCATGCGAATACTGACCGTTTTTTTATTGCTATGTGTCCGGCACATGCGGTTACAATTCATACAGAAAGATTTGAAATCAGTCTTTCGGATATACTCGTAATTGAAGTTCTGTAATATGTTCGCTGATATCTGCCGATTGATGGTTGTCTACCCAGATCAGCTCCAGAAGAGGTCCATCCGGAACCAGACCGTGACGGGCTGCATAAGTTAAAAGTTCTGGAATATAAGTAACATTCTGACGGTAATCCCCTGCGTAGGTGAATGTAAGATAAGTGCCGCCACTGAGACAATACTCTCCGTAATTATCGATGATAAATACACCGGAATAATTTTCATACTGCCCGTTATTGATTTCCTTAAGCGGAAGGAATGAGCCAATGTTATGGTTGCTGATAATATAAAGATTCTCCGTATTTTTATTCAACAACTGTTTTACCAGAAGATCCATCTCCTCATCTGTATGGTAAGGTGTATTCAATGTATGGCAATAGCGGTCAGGGAACGTCTGCAGCCGGATTTTAAGTAATGTCTGGTCTTCGGCACCGGATAATGTCTGCAGACGTTCTTCAACGTTTTTCTGCAGGCGATTTAATTCCTGAATCTGCTGATGAATGGCATCGAGCTCTTCCGTGAGTAGTTTACGTGTATTTTCTACGCTTCGGTTGTCCATATATTCCCGGATCTTTTCCATAGGGAATCCCAGACGACGCAGATCGCGGATGATGTTCAGTCGCCACAGGTCATCAAGAGTATATAGCCGATAATTATTTTTCCCGCGTTTTGGTGCCAGAAGGCCCAGCTTTTCATAATAGCGGAGAGAATCTGGTCCGATATTGTATAGTTTGGATATTTCATTAATTTTGTAAAACTGCTTCATATGTTTTGTGCGATGGAACTAAGAAAGAGAGGCGCCTGATTTTTCGGCTTCTACAATATAATTACTGTTTGGAAGAGATAGTGCACCTGCTTCGAATGCGGCACGAAGCTGTGCAGTTGTACCATTTGGATGTGGACTTCCGTTTAAAATTAAAATATTCATAAGAAAACCTCCTGTGTATATGAAAATATGATACTTGACCTTAGTATTATACCAAGGTTTAAACTATAAATGAAAGAAAAGAACAAAAAGAAATGAGGTTTTATGAATGAGACTTGAGGGAAAGTCTTTAAAAAGTGATTTTTTACGTTTTATTATCCCATCGATCATTGCCCAGTGGGTATTCTCGCTTTATACCATGGTAGACGGAATATTTGTGGCAAGAGGAGTGTCAGAAGTGGCATTAACTGCCGTCAATATCTCAATGCCATTTACAACGGGGCTGTTTTCCATCTCTATCCTGTTTGCGGTGGGAAATTCGACAATCGTGGCGATTCTTTTGGGACAGGGAGAAAAAGAACGTGCAAATGAAGTGTTTACCCAGAATGTTGTGCTGCTTTGCACATTATCGGTTCTGATCACAATTCTTGTAATAGTGTTTCTAGAGCCGTTTGCCAGATTTCTGGGAGCAACTGATAATATTCTCTCTTATGCGAAAACATATATTGGAACAATTGCACCATTTTCCATGGTATATATTCTCTCTTATTCATTTGAGACGTTGATCAAGACGGATGGCTATCCAAAACTTGCAACAATCTATGTAACGTCCGGGAGCGTACTGAACTGTATCCTGGATTATATTTTGGTCATGGTGTTACATAAAGGTGTCTGGGGGGCAGCGTTTGCTACGGGAATCTCGCAGGCAGCAGTGATCCTCTTGTATCTGTGGCATTTCCTCGGACCGAAAGGAACGATAAGATTTTCGAAGTTCCATTTGATGCCGTCAGAAATCTGGCGTCAGATTCGCAATGGTATGTCGTCCGGCGTGACGGAATTCTCAAGTGGAATCATTATCTTCTTCTTTAATCAGGCAATCCTGAAGTACATCGGAGAATACGCACTGGTAAGTTATACGATCATCTCGTATGTGAATACGATCGTTGTCATGTCCATGGCAGGCATTGCACAGGGATCACAGCCATTGATCAGCTATTATTATGGGAAAAATGAACCGGGTAAATATAAAAAGCTTTTGAAATATGGAATCACGGCGGCTCTTGTGGGTTCCGTAGGAGCAGTTGTCGTATGTTATATGGGAGCAGGCGGCATTGTAAGACTGTTTTTGAAAGAAAGTGAAGCATCGTTGATTAAGTATTCCGTAAGGGTGTTCCGTATCTTTATCCTGTCTTTCCTGATTGCGGGACTCAATGTGGTTCTTGGCGGATATTTTACTTCTGTAGAAAGGGCCGGATTTGCAACGATGATCTCGCTTACAAGGAGTCTGGTTGCACTGGTGATCAGTCTGGTGTTCCTTACGGCAGTATTTGGAGGAGAAGCGATCTGGTGGGCACCGGTGATTGCGGAGAGCTGCTGTGTGGTGCTGGCACTGGGGCTTTATCGGTGGTACAGGAAAAGAGAAAAATGATAAAATATTTCAATTGGAAATATTTACATATATAGCATAGAGGAATATAGATGAAATCTAGCAGATGATGTTACTGCAATCACAATTATTATGCTGGAGCGGTGTGCAGGTAGAAGAAATTGCTGTGAATAAAGGCCTGGTTGTCGAAGAACCGGGAAGACGCTTTGAAAAGGGATACAAAGAACATCTCTGGGAAAGTTATAACAAATACAGCCATGAAGATACAGAGATTCTGATTGAAGTACAGCCAAAGTATGTGGAAGTCCGGGATACCAGTGATGACGGATATGCGTTCCAGTTATTCATAGACTTTGAAAATAAAACGGTAGAACCAAAAATTTATGACAAAAAATAACTTTTTTTAAAAATCCTATTGACTTTTCTCTGTATCCGAGTATAATTAATATTCGCTGGACAACTTAAGAACAGCAGAGAAAAGTCACATTGATGCGGATTGGTGTAATGGCAGCACAGCAGACTCTGACTCTGTTAGTAGAGGTTCGAGTCCTCTATCCGTAGTTACAATGCCGGATACTTCATTAAGAAGTATCCGGTTTTTCATATTGTCGGAAATGTATGAAAAAAATCAAAAATACCTATTGACTTTTTTCTAAAAATCAGTATAATAATATTTGTTCGCTGAACAATGCAGAACATAACACTGATGCGGATTGGTGTAATGGCAGCACAGCAGACTCTGACTCTGTTAGTAGAGGTTCGAGTCCTCTATCCGTAGTTCCTTGGCAGGGGCGCCGGATGCTTTTGAAAGTGTCCGGTTACTTTTTAAAATTGCATATATCGGAGTGTGGCTCAGCTTGGTAGAGCGCTACGTTCGGGACGTAGAGGTCGCGTGTTCGAATCACGTCACTCCGATTGAATGATACAGTATCTGATATAGGTACTGTATTTTTTTATGTCAAAGAGTGTAATTCTTGGTATTTGTAAAAACGTCAGCGATATATGGTTTATAGATGCTTTAATTGCTATAGCTTAAAGCTATAGCAACACACAAGTTATATGTATTATCCAAATCATCCAAATCATGCTACTCTATATCCAGACAAAAACAACAGGAAGAAAAGCACAGGAGGATATAGAAAATGAGCAAATACCAGACACCATACAGATATGATTTTGTGGGAAGCTTTTTAAGACCACAGGAAGTAAAACAGGCAAAAGCAGATTACAGCGAAGGAAAGATCACAAAAGAAGAATGTGATGCAATCGTTGATAAGGCAGTCACAGAAGTAGTTGCAAAGCAGAAAGAATTGGGATTCCACATCATTACAGACGGAGAATTCAGAAGAACTTACTGGCATCTGGACTTTATGTGGGGATTCGAAGGCGTTGGTCATGAGCAGACAGGAGCCGGCGTACAGTTCAATGCAGAGATGGCAGCAGTAGAAGATACTTACCTGACAGGAAAAGTAAAGGCAAAAGCACATCCATTTGTAGAAGGATTCAAATTCTTAAAACAGTTCGAAGATGAGAACACCGTTGCAAAATATACAATCCCGGCACCGGCACAGATGTTCCAGCAGATGATCGTTCCGGCAAACTTTGAGAATACAAGAAAATATTATGCAACAAACGAAGAATTGATTCAGGACATCGGAAAAGCATATCAGGAAGTTATCAGACAGTTCTATGAAGCGGGGTGCAGTAACCTTCAGTTAGATGACTGTACATGGGGCGCAATCGTAGGAGATGCCGCAAAGCAGAGATATGAGAGACTGGGGCTGGATCTGAACAAAGTAAAAGCACAGTTACTGGAAGTGAATAACCTTGCATTAGAAGGAAAACCGGAAGATATGGTGATTACTTCACATATCTGCAGAGGTAACTATCACTCTACATTCTTCACAAGCGGCCCATATGATTCCGTAGCAGACTATGTATTTGCAAAGGAAAATGTAGACGCTTTATTCCTGGAGTATGATGATGCAAGATCGGGCGGATTTGCGCCGCTGGCAAAGGTTTCAGAAGATAAGAAAGTCGTTCTGGGACTGATCACAACTAAGTCACCGGAACTTGAAGACAAAGAAACAGTGATCAAACGAATCTATGAAGCAGCAAAATATATTCCACTTGAGAGATTGTGTTTAAGCCCGCAGTGCGGATTTGCATCCTGTGAAATTGGTAACAAACTGACAGAAGAAGAGCAGTGGGCAAAATTAAAACTGGTGAAAGAAATCGCAGAAGAGGTATGGAAGGACGCATAAGACCATACATACCGAAGTATCAAACAGCAGATTTACAATACGCTGCTCGAAGAAAAAAGGAATCCCAAAGATCACATTGATCCGGGATTCCTCTTTTTCTGTTCTCGTTATTCATTTAATCTACATGATACACATAATTCTCTTTACGAGGCTTCGCTTTCGGCACATCTCCGGCCGGATATCCGAGCACGCAGTGTCCGATGCCTTCATAATCACCTTCCACGCCCCATTTTTTCAAAAGAGCCTTACCTTCTTCCGATGCAAAGACTTCTTTCGCCCGGTGGATCCAGCAGCTTCCGATTCCAAGAGAAGCGGCAGCATTCATCAGATTGCCCATGACAAGGCTTCCGTCATAGATATGTGTCGGTCTGTTCTTATCAGCTAATACAACCAGGACAACCGGTGCTCCGTAGAACGGATCTGTATCAGTTCCCATGACATCCGCATTCATTTTGGAAAGCTGATCGCGGGTGGCTTTGTCTGTAACGGCAACAATAACCGGTGACTGCATTCCCATGCCGGTTGCGGCATAAGTGCCTGCTTCAAGAATCAGATCCAGATCTTCTTTCGGGATCATGTCCGGTTTGTAACCGCGTACACTGCGGCGTTCGATCATGTTTTTAATACTTTCGTTCATAAATCAAGACTCCTTTAGAATACAGTGAAAAAATAAAATCTCATAATATAAAAAGAAAATAAAACGAAACGGATGATTTACACTTCTTTGTTCTCGTATACATGTCTCTTGATCGCTTCGAAACTTTCTTTACTGATCACATGCTCCATCTTACATGCATCGGCAGCAGCGACATCCGCAGGTACGCCGAGATGTATCAGCCAGGATGATAAAAGTGTGTGGCGTTCGTAAATCATATTTGCAATCTCCAGGCCGGATGGTGTCAAATGAATAAATCCCTGCTCATCTACTTTAATATGTTCCTTCTCGCGAAGGTTCTTCATGGCAACACTGACGCTGGATTTCTTGAATCCAAGCTCATTGGCAATATCTACGGAACGCACTACAGGCAGTTTCTGGCTTAAAATCAGAATCGTTTCAAGGTAGTTCTCAGCAGATTCATTTAATACATTGCTCATAATAAGTCATTCCTTCCTTCATACGTTAACATTGAATTTAGTATAGCACAGTTCCAATTTACTGGCAAATAAAAGAAAAATCTTAATGAGAAAAAATAATCAATAAAATGAAATAAAGTGGTTGACAGCTAACGAACGTTAGCATATACTAACTATTGCAGGAGATAATGAAAACATTTATCATTATCAAAATCATTATCAAAACAGGCAGAGAAAATGCAAAAAATCATACATAAAGAAAACGAGGTGTTATTATGCCGCTTACAATGGCCGGTATCGGTGAAACAAACACAATCTCACGTATTGGTGGAAATGAAGAGACAAGACGTTTTCTGGCAAATCTTGGATTTGTTGCAGGAGCGGAAGTTGTTGTACTGTCGAAGATCGGAGGCAATGTGATCGTAAATGTCAAAGACTCCAGAGTGGCAGTAAATGAGGATATGGCGCGGCACATCATGGTTTAGTACCGGGGTGTCTGCTGTATTATAGATACTAACAATCTAAGGAAAGGAGAAACAGCAATGACTTTAGGTGATGCAAAAGTTGGAAGTACAGTTGTTGTAACGAAGATTGAAGGGGACAGCGCATACAAGCGCCGTATTATGGATATGGGCATTACAAAAGGAAGCGAGCTGTATATCAGAAAGGTAGCTCCACTTGGAGATCCTGTAGAGATTACAGTAAGAGGCTATGAGCTTTCAGTAAGAAAAGACGATGCTCAGTGTGTCCAGGTAAAATAAGACTTACCGAAGGAACTGACAGATACATATTGTCGCATTAGAATTTACACGTTCAAGGAGGTAAATAGGAATGGGAATCAAGATCGCACTTGCGGGAAACCCAAACTGTGGTAAAACCACAATGTTTAACGCCTTAACGGGTGCCAACCAGTATGTTGGTAACTGGCCAGGTGTTACAGTAGAGAAAAAAGAGGGAAAATTAAAAGGAAAGAGAAAGAACGATGACATCATCGTAACAGACCTTCCGGGTATCTATTCTCTTTCGCCATATACACTGGAAGAAGTAGTTAGTCGTGATTATATCTTAAATGATGATCCGGATGTTATCATCGATCTTGTAGATGCAACGAATATCGAGCGTAACCTGTATCTTACTACACAGCTTATCGAGACAGGTGTGCCGGTAGTTATCGCACTGAACATGACAGATCTTCTGGAGAAGAGAGGAATCAAGATTGATACAAATAGGCTTTCAATGTTATTAGACTGCCCGATTGTTGAAACTTCTGCTCTGAAGCAGACAGGACTGGATACTCTGATTGAGACAGCAATCAAAGTAGCTAATAAAAAAGAAGTTGATCTTCCAAGAGAAATCTTCTCTAAAGAAATGGAAGCAGCAGTTGCAGACGTGAAGGGAGTTCTTCCGGATACAATCTCAGAAGACAAGAAGAGATGGTATGCTGTGAAATTCCTTGAGAACGACAGCAAGGTTGTAGAAAGTATGAACCTTTCCGCAGCAGCAAAGGCAGCAGTTGATAAAGACAGAAAAGAACTTGAGACAAAGCACGATGATGATATGGAAAGTATCGTAACAGATGAACGTTACAAATTCATCCAGAAGATCGTTGAGACAACTGTCAAAAAAGGAAAAGACAAATTAACAACATCCGATAAGATTGACAGAATTGTTACAAACCGTATTCTTGGTATCCCGATCTTCATCGCAGTTATGTTTGTTGTTTACTACATTTCCGTAACAACAATCGGTACAATCGTAACAGACTGGACAAATGATACATTTGTAGTTGCTGTTCAGGATCTCGCTTCAAAAGGACTCGAAGCAGTCGGTGTAAGCAGCGTGATCGAAGGATTGGTAGTTGATGGTATCATCGGCGGTATCGGAGCGGTACTTGGATTCGTACCACAGATGGCAATCCTGTTCCTCTTCCTTTCTATCCTGGAAGACTGCGGATATATGGTACGTATCGCATTCGTTATGGACCGTGTATTCAGACACTTCGGACTGTCTGGTAAAAGTTTCATTCCACTTCTGATCTCATCAGGTTGTGGTATCCCTGGAATTATGGCTTCTAAGACCATTGAGCAGGACAATGACAGACGTCTGACAATCATGACAGCAACATTCATCCCATGCGGAGCTAAATTACCTGTTATCGCATTAATGGGTGGAGTTATGACAAGCTATGCAACAGGAAGCTACACGGCAGGTGGATTTATGGCACCTATCATGTACTTCGTAGGTATCGTAGCAGTATTAGTAGCAGCAATCATCCTGAAGAAGACAAAACCATTCTCAGGAAAACCGGCACCATTCGTTATGGAGCTTCCACAGTATCATATTCCACAGGCTAAGACAGTTCTTCTCCATGTATGGGAAAGACTGAAAGGATTCATCATCAAAGCCGGAACAATCCTGTTCCTTGCTTGTGTAGTAATGTGGTTCCTTGGTGGATTCGGATTCACAAATGGCGGATTCGGACTTGTAGACGACAGTGCAGACAGCTTACTTGCAGCAATCGGTGGATTTATCGCACCAATCTTTGCACCACTTGGATTTGGAGAGTGGCAGCCGGTAGCAGCTTCTCTTTCCGGATTCACAGCAAAAGAAGCAATCGTTTCAACAATGGGTGTACTTGCGAACGTAGCAGAGAGCCAGTCAGAAGATACTGTAACAGTAGCTCAGGCTATCCAGAACTGGTTTCCAAGTGCAGTAGCAGCATTTTCATTCCTGTTATTCAACCTGTTAGATTCCCCTTGTCTGGCAGCCATAGCAACGATGGCACAGCAGATGCAGTCTAAGAAATGGTTCTGGTTTGCAATCTTGTTCCAGAATGTATTCGCTTATCTCGTAACACTTTGTGTATACCAGATCGGTACATTAGTAACCGGCGGCGGATTTGGAGTTGGTACAGCAGTGGCATTTGTGGTAGTAGCAGTCATGCTGTTCCTGTTATTCAGACCTGATCCGTATAAAGATCAGAAAGTTTATTCCAAACGTTCTGTAAATGCATAAGTAGAGCGGACCGGACGTAACTCATTTACGTCCGGATTTCCCTTTGAAGGAGGCAGTTTTCATGGTAGCCATTTTAGCAGATATCATTATTTTAGCATTAATATTAGGGTATTGCGCATACCTGGTATACGGAATTGTGAAGAGATTTAAAAATGGAGTCATCCAGGGATGCGGCGGCAGCTGTGCCGGATGCAGTGGATGCGGTGGTGGATGCTGCAGTTCAGATCCTGATGAAGTGAAAAAAATGATCGAAAATATGTATGGTAAATAAAGGAGTTGGCAGTCATGGGCAATTCGACAGGCTCTATGTTCTACCTGTTCGTGATCGTGATTGTCCTTTACATTGTCGGTGCTTCTATCTATCAGGCATTTCTCTGGTTCAGGAAGTGGAAGGAGAAAAAAAGAGACGAAAAGTTCAGCATGGATAATGAGGAGAACAAAGAATAGAGGGATAGAGATATGGCAGATATTATAGTTGTATTAATCGTGATCGTTCTTCTTGGATTTGCACTGAGAGGAGCAATCAGGCATTTTAAAGGTGACAGTCCCTGCTGTGGCGGCGGAACCGGTATCATCAAAACTGACGATAAAGAACTGAAGAATCCGGTGATCGGAAAGAAGATAGTTCATATCGAAGGTATGACCTGTGAGCACTGCGTACAGTCAGTAAAGAAAGCGTTAAATGAGATAAAAGGTGTTTCGGCAAGAGTGGACTTACAGAAGAAAGAAGCAGTGGTGTCTTATGACCGTGAGATTGCAAATGATGTTTTGAAAAAAACAGTTGAAAAAGCAGGATTTCAGGTTGCTTCTATTACAGAGTAGATACGATAGGAGGATGACAGGTGGATAAGGCAAAAGAAGCGATTGTACAGAAACTAAAAGCCAGTGGATGCAGGATCACCAAGCAGAGACTGATGCTTCTGGATATTATACTGGAAGAAAACTGTTCCTGTTGCAAAGAAATCTATTACCGCGCATCTCGGATCGATCCAAGCATCGGAACAGCAACCGTATACCGGATGATCAACAAGCTGGAGGAAATCGGAGCGATCAATCGAAGAAATATGTATAAAGTAGCATGTGATCCGGACTGTGACCTGCAGAATGCATGTACGGTTGAACTGGACGATGATACGATCAAGCATCTGTCTGCAAAGAACTGGAATGCTGTGATACAGGCAGGACTGAAAGCATGTGGTTATGTAGAAGATCAGAAAGTACGGAACATAACAGTGCAGTCATAAATATGCAGTTGATAAAATTTATCAATAGCCTGAAAATATTTGAAAAGGACATTCCTTGGTGTTATAATTTGCAGAAACAAAAACGACTGCCGGACACAAATGAAGGGATGTCCTTTTTGTTATAATGTTTGTAGTGATGAATTAATAAATATACAATGGAGGGAATACATATGTTAAATTTAAAAGACATTAATTGGAAAAAACCAGGACTTTTTGCGGCAGGAGTAGCTTTCGGAACAGCGGGAATCAAGATCCTGACAAGTGATGATGCAAAGAAATTATATACAAACTGTACAGCAGCCGTATTAAGAGCAAAATCTTGTGTGATGAAGACTGCAACAAGCGTTCAGGAGAATGCAGGAGATATTTTAGCAGAAGCAAAGCAGATCAATGAAGACAGAGCAGCAGAGGCAGAAGCAGAAGTTGTAGATGATTTTTGCGAGACAGAAGAGACAGCAGAAGATACTGCTGAAGCAACAGAAGAATAAAAAACCGGCACTGAAGATAAAGAAAAGTTGCCGAAAATACATAGACACAGGCACCTGCGGAACATCTGCAGGTGCTTTTGTAAGACTAGCAAGAGGTGACAAGAGTGAAATTTAAGATTAAGCATGAGATAAGAGGAAGAATCCGTATCCACATGGAGCAGAAACGCATGACCCATGAACAGGCAGATATTCTTCTTTTCTATTTGCAGAATATAGATGGTGTGTTCCGTGCGGATGTCTATGACAGAACGGCAGATGCAACCATCCATTATAATGGGGACAGAGATGCAATCATCGAAGGACTCCGCAGATTCCGTTATGATGAAGTGGAAGTCCCGAATGGTCTGCTGGAGACATCCGGAAGAGCAATGAACGCAGAGTATCAGGAAAAACTGGTGAATAAGATTATTTTCCATTACGGAAGAAAGTTCTTACTGCCATATCCAATCTCGGCAGCATATACAACGATCATGTCGGCAAAATATATCTGGAAGGGCATCAAGACCCTGATGGAAAGAAGGATTGAAGTTCCGGTACTGGATGCAACAGCAATCGGAGTATCAATCTTCAGAAGTGATTTCAGTACGGCAAGTTCGATCATGTTCTTGCTTGGAATCGGTGAACTCTTAGAAGAGTGGACACATAAAAAGTCTGTAGATGACCTGGCAAGAACCATGTCATTAAATGTAGGAAAAGTATGGTTAAAGACCGGAGATCAGACGGTTCTGGTTTCTTCTAATCAGATCAAATCCGGAGACCAGGTTGTCGTACATATGGGAAATGTCATCCCGTTTGACGGAGAGGTTGTGGATGGAGAAGCTATGATCAATCAGGCTTCACTGACAGGAGAATCTGTTCCGGTAAGAAGAACTACAGGAAATTATGTTTATGCCGGAACTGTTGTAGAAGAAGGAGAAGTGACAGTCGATGTTAAAGCAGTCGGCGGTTCCAGCCGTTATGAGAAGATTGCAGCAATGATCGAAGAATCCGAGAAATTAAAATCCGGACTGGAAAGCAGGGCAGAGCATCTTGCAGATAAACTAGTTCCGTATTCGCTTGGCGGTACGGCCCTTACTTATCTGCTTACAAGAAATGCAACAAAGGCACTGTCGATTCTGATGGTAGACTTTTCATGTGCATTAAAGCTCGCTATGCCAATCTCCGTACTTTCTGCAATCCGTGAAGCAGGTATGTACAAGATTACTGTAAAAGGTGGAAAATATCTGGAAGCGGTTGCCGAAGCAGATACGATCGTATTTGACAAGACCGGTACACTGACAAAGGCAAAACCGACGGTAGCAGAAGTGGTATCATTTAACGGAATGAGTGAGGATGAACTGCTCCGTATTGCTGCATGCCTGGAGGAACATTTCCCTCACTCAATGGCAAAAGCAGTGGTAAGCGCGGCAAAGACAAAACATTTGGATCACGAAGAAATGCATTCAAAAGTTGAGTATATTGTTGCTCACGGCATCTCAACACAGATTGAAGGAAAGAAAGCCGTAATCGGAAGTTATCACTTTGTATTTGAAGATGAAAAAGTAGTAATACCGGAAGGCATGGAAGAAAAATTTGAGAATCTGCCCGAAGAATATTCACATCTTTATATGGCAATTGAAGGAAAACTTGCAGCCGTGATCTGTATCGAAGATCCACTGCGTGAAGAAGCAGTAGAAGTGATTCGTGAACTGCGAAAGGCCGGACTTAGCAAAATTGTCATGATGACAGGTGACAGTGAACGTACGGCAAAGGCTATTGCAAAGCGTGTTGGTGTAGATGAATATTATGCGGAGGTATTACCGGAAGATAAGGCAGAATTCTGTGAAAGAGAAAAAGCAGCCGGACGTAAAGTTATCATGATTGGTGACGGTATCAACGATTCACCGGCACTTTCCGCAGCCAATGTAGGAATCGCAATCAGCGATGGAGCAGAGATTGCAAGAGAAATTGCTGATATTACAGTTGGCGCAGACAATTTAAAAGAACTGGTTACATTAAAGAAGATCAGTAACGGTCTGATCAAGAGAATCAGCCACAATTATCATTCAATTGTAGGATTCAATGCAGGACTGATCGCACTTGGTGTAGCAGGTATCATCATGCCGACAACATCCGCATTACTTCATAATACATCCACTCTGATCATTGGACTTAGAAGTATGCAGAATCTGCTCGATGAGTAAAGATACAATATGAAAAAATATCTAAAAAATAATGGATAAAGAAATGAACAGGGATGACAAAAGTCGTCCCTGTTCATTTTAATACGTGCGCCTTGCGGCGCACGTTTCTAACGGGTGAAAGTCCCTAATCCGCTCTAGTAATGGGAATAATTATTGACCTCCTACCCGATCAAAGTATGCAAGAGAAGTTGCCGGTGGCAAGTTCTCTGTACGAAGGAAGAATAACTGTTGACTTTTGCGAAGCGCAAGTGTAGATTAAAAGATAGTCAATTTTGGAAGAACAAGACAGAAAAGAGGAAAAATATAAATGAAGAAAACAGGAAAACAAAACATCAGATGGAATACCATGAAAATTCTGGCAGTAGGTTTTCTAAGTGTAATTTTTCTTGGAGCGGTGCTTTTATGGTTGCCGGTATCTAACGAAAAATCAATCAGTTTTCTGGATGCGCTTTTTACATCAACATCATCGGTATGTGTGACGGGATTGGTTACAATTGTTCCCAAATACCAATTTACAATTACAGGAAAAGTAATTTTGCTGATTTTAATTCAGATTGGAGGATTGGGCGTGATTGCATGTATTACCGCATTTTTTATGCTTCTGAAAAGAAAGATTACGGTAAAAGAGAGAGTTGTTATTCAAGAAGCTTATAATATGAATTCTCTCGGTGGTCTGGTAGGTCTGGTACGTAAAATTTTGATTGGGACAGTAGTAGTAGAAGGAATTGGGGCCGTTTTTTACGCCATACAATTTATTCGGGACTATGGGGTTGCAAAAGGAATCTGGTATGGAATTTTTCATTCAATTTCTGCATTTTGCAACGCAGGAATTGACATCCTTGGAGATGACAGTCTGGCAAGATACGCAACAGATCCTTTGATTAATATTATAACAATGCTGTTGATTATCCTTGGCGGAATTGGTTTTACCGTGTGGTATGACGTGATTGATAACGGAAAGAAGATCTGGCATCGGGAAATTCCCGGAAAATGCTGGTTTACCAGACTTAAGTTACATTCAAAAATAGCGATCATTACAACGGGATTCTTATTGATAGCAGGGACAGTTTTGAACTTTGCACTGGAGTATCATAATCCGGCAACGATAGGGCATCTTAATACCGGACAGAAATTGATGGTTTCCGCATTTCAGGCTGTGACAACAAGAACGGCTGGGTTTAGTACATTTCAGCAATCTGGGATGTACGAAGAAACTGGTTTTTTAAATATTATTTTGATGTTTATAGGCGGTTCTCCGGGAGGAACTGCAGGTGGTCTGAAGACGACGACATTTGCACTTTTATTTCTCGCATTTCATACAATGCTTCGGGGAGGGCATGATATTGAATGTTTCCGGAGAAAAGTGGATGAAAAAAACTTCCATGTAGCATTTGTTACAATTATGTTGGCATTAGCTATATACATAACAGGAACAACATTTGTTGCTGTCATTGAACCAGATACAATTTCATTTCAGAGAATCATGTATGAGACCGCATCTGCAATGGCGACAGTTGGACTCTCGCAGGATCTGACAACACACTTGCGGACGGGAAGCAAGATTGTGCTGATGATAATGATGTATATAGGACGTGTCGGGCCTATGACCATTGCATTATTATTTGCAGGAAAGGTGAACTTAAAAGAAAAGATGCGGACACTTCCAACGGAAAAGATTATGATTGGGTAACAAGGAGGAAAAGATTATGAAGAAACAATTTGCAGTATTTGGTCTGGGAAGTTTTGGAGAAAGCATTGCATTAGAATTACAAAAACTTGGATGTGAGGTAGTTGCTGTAGATAAAGATATGGAGCGGGTAAATGGAATTGCTGATTCTGTATCATATGCGATGCAGGCAGATATTGGAGATCCAGAATTTATCAGATCTCTTGGAACAAGAAATCTGGACGCTGTTGTGATTGCTGAAGCAGAAAGTCTGGAAGCAAGTATTATGGCAGCACTTGAGTGTAAGGAAATTGGAGTACCGAACGTAATCGCAAAAGCAAAAAATAACCGTCATGCAACTGTATTAAAGAAAATCGGTGTGGATACCATCATTTTTCCGGAGAAAGAAATGGGAGTCCGTCTGGCAAAGAATCTTATGTCAGCCAGTTTTACAGATTGGATTGCACTATCTCCGGCCTATAGTATAGTGGAAACTCCAATGCCGGCTAAATGGAGTGGAAAAACTTTGAAAGAACTGGATGTGCGCCGGAACTATGAAGTGAATGTCGTAGGAATTAAAAGTGGGGCGCATGTAGAAGTCAACCCGGATCCTTTAGAAGTATTGCGAAAAGATATGGTTTTGATTTTGGTTGGATCTAATACAGCGTTAGAAGCATTATAAGGAAGAGTTGTATTTGGAATATTATACATATGAGACGGTTTTGCTAAAAATATTTACAATCTGAGAAGTTTAATGAGGATTTATGTCATTAAGCTTCTTTTTTTATACATAATTCTTGACAGCAAGGGAAGAATGATATAGTATTCAAATATAGATTGTTAGATATAACTAACGCTTGTTAGGAGGTACTAAGGCGATGGACAGATATCTGATTGAAAAATGTCTGGTGGAACATTGTTCGGCAACACTGGCATCTATGAAATCAGCAAATTTATTTAATATGACATTTGCAGATGATACAGACGTGGAAGATCAGATTGAGTTCTGGAATCAGTGCATGAAAGAAAAAGGAATCCGTCTCTATATATTACAGAGACAGGATAAACGTGTACTGATCTATGTCTATCGGAAGAAACAGCTCGAGGTCAGTCTGAACCGGCCGGGAGTAGCAAAGTTCCTGAAGAAATACGGCTATGAAAGCACAGAGATCAAATATGCATTGAGCCGGTTAAAGTCAAGAATAGGGGAAAATAATGAATTTCCACATGAAATCGGAATTTTTCTGGATTATCCGCTTGGTGACGTGATCGGATTCATTGTGAATCAGGGACGCAATTTCAAATGCGCAGGATGCTGGAAGGTATATTGTGATGAGTGTGCATGCCGGAAAACATTTGCAAAATATAAAAAATGCAGAGATGTCTATGTACGTCTCTGGCAGCAGGGAAGAAGTGTTTTGCAGCTTACGGTAGCTGCCTGACATATAAATTTATCAATGAAAGAGGTAGAAACAATGAGTAAAATTGCAGTAGTATATTGGAGCGGAACAGGTAACACAGAGGCAATGGCCAACGAAGTAGCAGAAGGAGCAAAGGCGGCAGGGGCAGAAGTTGATGTATTAACGGCTTCAGAATTTGGCGCAGACAAGATGGACGCTTACGATGCAGTGGCATTCGGCTGCCCGGCTATGGGAGCAGAAGAACTGGAAGACAGCGAATTCGAGCCAATGTTCTCTGACTGTGAAGGAAAACTTGGAGGCAAGAAGATCGCACTCTTCGGATCTTATGGATGGGGAGACGGAGAATGGATGAGAACATGGGAAGAGACATGCAAGGCTGATGGAGCTGTTCTTGCATGTGACAGTGTACTTGCAAATGAAGCACCGGATGATGATGCGGTTGCGGCATGCCAGGCACTTGGAAAGGCTCTTTGCTAATCTGTTATAATTGAAAAATCCGACATACATATATAGCCTTTGGGCGGTGATCAGAAGAGATTCTGGGCACCGCCTTTTTGCGTTATATATTCGGAAGAAGCTGATAGTGGAAAATCCTGTATATGAATTAAAATATACAGTTTGTGAATCAAAAGTGCCAGGAGATGGATACTGTGTTAGAATGTTGAAAAATGGATGATGGAAGGAGATTGGAAGAATGAAACAACAGGCGTTTAATCCATATTTACCCGGGTGGGAGTACATACCTGATGGGGAACCTCATATATTTGGTGACCGTGTATACATATATGGTTCACACGATTCGTTCGGAGCACCTATTTTATTTGAAAGCCATTTTGAAAAAGTCAGAAAATAAAATTATTTTGGCCTGAATTGTGATAAAATAAAGGTAAGATTAAAGACCAGAGGGGACAGAAAAAAGGCCGGGAAACCCCGTCCCCACTGGCTCGAAAGGAAGGATCGGTATGAAAAATTATTCAGAAGATATAAGCAGACAGTATCATATTCAGGTTGCCAAAGGTGAAGTCGGACGTTATGTGATCATGCCGGGAGACCCGGGAAGATGTGAAAAGATAGCGGAATATCTGGAAAATCCGGTTCTGGTTGCAAGTAACCGGGAGTTTACGACTTATACGGGAATGCTGGATGGTGAGAAAGTCAGTGTGACATCGACAGGAATCGGAGGACCGTCGGCAGCAATTGCAATGGAAGAACTGGTACGCTGCGGAGCAGATACATTTGTCCGGATCGGAACCTGCGGTGGAATGCAGCCGGAAGTAAAAAGCGGTGATATTGTGATCGCAACCGGTTCGATCCGCATGGAAGGGACAAGTAAAGAATATGCACCGATCGAATATCCGGCAGTTGCCAGTCTGGAAGTAACGAATGCACTGGTGCAAGCTGCAAAAGAAGATGGCTGCACCTGGCATACAGGAGTGGTACAGTCAAAGGATGCATTCTACGGACAGCATGAACCGGAAGCAATGCCTGTCGGCTATGAGTTGCTGAACAAATGGGAGGCCTGGAAGAAGATGGGATGTCTGGCTTCCGAGATGGAATCAGCGGCACTGTTCATCGTGGCCGGTAAATTACGTGTCAGAGCAGGTGCATGCTTTCTTGTTATGGCAAATCAGGAAAGAGAGAAACTCGGACTGGAAAATCCGGTGGTACATGATACTGATATGGCAGTCCGGACAGCGGTCGGGGCAGTCCGAAATCTGATCCGGCAGGATAATGAAAAAAATAAGTAGAATCATTCGGAAAATCATGTATAATTCTGATTACCAGAAATGGAATACGAATATAAAAGCGGGGAAACAAGATGGGGAAGACAGAAAACAGCAAAACATATCATACAAGTCAGTTGATTGAGACGGCGATAGAACAGTTGAAATATTCTTATACACCGTACTCCGGCTTCAAGGTCGGGGCAGCACTGCTGGCAAAAAATGGAACGGTTTATACCGGATGTAATATTGAAAATGCGGCATACACACCGACAAACTGTGCAGAAAGAACAGCATTTTTTAAGGCAGTAAGTGAAGGCGTGAAGGAATTCGATGCAATCTGTATCGTAGGAGGAAAAGACGGAGTTCTGACAGAATATGCACCGCCGTGTGGAGTGTGCAGACAGGTGATGATGGAATTCTGTGATCCGGAAGAATTTCAGATCATTCTTGCAACGGATGTAGAACATTATGATATCTATACGTTGAAGGAGTTATTGCCGTTGGGCTTCGGACCCGGAAATCTGAAAGAAAAATAAGGAGAAAACTATGACAATAAAAGAATTAACAGCACTGCCCAAAGTAGAACTGCACTGTCATCTGGATGGATCTTTGAGCCGTGGATTTATAGAAAAGAGGCTGGGGCGGAAAGTATCACAAAGTGAACTCAGTGTATCCGAAGACTGCAGAAGTCTGAATGAATATCTGGAAAAATTCGACCTTCCGGGCAAATGCATTATGGATGAGACAGGACTGAAAGAAGCCGGTTATGATGTATTAAAAAGTATGAAACAGGAAAATGTATGCTATGCAGAGATTCGTTTTGCTCCGCTTCTATCCGAGACTCCGGATATGAACTGCAATAAAGTGATCGAAGCCCTGCTTGCAGGACTGGAAAAAGGAAAACGCGATTTTGGCGTAGAGTACGGAGTGATCACGTGCGCGATGCGCCATCACAGTGAAGAAGAAAATGCATGTATGTTGCGGACTGCCAGAGAATATCTGGGACACGGCGTGTGTGCGGCAGATCTTGCCGGGGCGGAAAGCCTGTATCCGATGTCAGAATTCGTGGAACTGTTCAAAAAGACGAAAGCACTTGGCATGCCATTTACCTTACATGCCGGTGAATGCGGAAACGTACAGAATATCCTTGATTCTGTGGAAGCCGGAGCTGGAAGAATCGGACATGGAATCGCAATGAGGGGACATGCAGATGTGCAGAAAGAATTGCAGAAAAAAGGTATCGGTATTGAGATGTGTCCGATCAGTAATCTGCAGACCAAGGCAGTGGGAAGTACAAAAGATTATCCGATGCGAGAGTTCCTGAATGCCAGATTAAAGGTAACGGTGAATACCGATAACCGTACAGTCAGCAATACGACCCTGACCAAAGAACTGGAATTTATCCAGAAGACTTATGGAATCACAGATGAGGAGATTCATCTGATGATGAGGAATGCAGTGGATGTGGCATTTGCGGATGATGCGGTGAAAGAAAGGATGTTGAAGTATGTATAAAAAACTGGAAAAATGTTTAAAAAGCATAAGAGAAAAGACAGATTTCAAACCAGAAAAAGCAGTCATCTTAGGCTCAGGTCTCGGAGATTATGCCGAGAAGATCAAGATAGAAAAGATTGTAAAATATACAGAGATTGAAGGATTTCCGGTATCGACCGTTCAAGGACACAAAGGACAGTTTGTGTTTGGATATGTGAAAGATGTCCCGGTCGTACTGATGCAGGGAAGAGTGCATTATTATGAAGGATACTCTATGCAGGATGTTGTACTCCCAACCAGATTGATGGGGATGATGGGAGCAAAGAAGCTCCTTCTGACCAATGCAGCAGGCGGAGTCAATCCATCATTCAGACCGGGAGACTTTATGCTGATCACAGACCACATCACAACAGCAGTACCAAGTCCGCTGATCGGACCGAATATAGAAGAACTCGGAACCAGATTCCCGGATATGAGTGAAGTATACAGTAAAAAACTGCAGGATATCATCCGTAAAAGTGCCAAAGACTGTGGAATACCACTTCAGGAAGGCGTATACGTGCAGCTGACCGGGCCAAACTATGAGACACCGGCAGAGATCCGCATGGTCAGAAGCTGGGGCGCAGATGCAGTCGGTATGAGTACCGCCTGCGAAGCCATGGCAGCAAGACACATGGGAATGGAAGTATGCGGAATCTCCTGCATTACGAATATGGCGGCAGGTGTCAGTGATGCAAAACTGAATCATGCCGAAGTCCAGGAGACGGCAGACCGCGTGGCGAAAGATTTTGAAAAACTTGTGACAGATGTGATAGCTGCTATTTAGTTCATCAGACCGGCTACCCGGACCGGAATAAAGGTTAGAAACTCGTTCCTGTTCAGGTTCCATCGGTGGGAATATCTAAAGGCATAAAATTCTGCTAAAAACGGGGCTCTAAAATTTGCAACTCGCCATTCGGCTCAAACAGGCAAATTTTAGAGCCCCAACGCATAATTTTACACCTTAAGATATTCCAACACCTCGTCACATTCACTGGAACGAGTTTCTAACCTTTATTCCGTGTGTATCGAATGCCTGAAGAATTGATGGCGGGAGCGTAACTTTTGTGATACCGGAAATGTGTAGAAGTACCAGAAAATCAAGGCTTATATTATAACTTTCCGGTTATATGTAAAGGTTATAAAAAATAGCCGTGAAAAACTTGGAAAAGTAATAGATTTACAATACTTATTGCTATTTTCTGTACAGTAGTGGATTCACCCTGTTACCACCTCAACTATTAAATTGATTAACTTCCGCAGCCAGTCACGACTTGAAGAAAACAGTATAAAGTGGTTCTAGTGAATGTGGAGTGTCCTTAGAAAAAGTTAGAGAGTCAGAATCCCCGTTAAAGGAATGTAGTGAACCTGTTTGAGCCCCAAAGGGGCGAGTTGTGAACGTAATTCCTTTGTGTTTAGGGGATTCTGGCTCTCTTAGTTTTTCTTAGGACATGGAACCTGAACAAGAACCACTTTATACTGTTTTTTTCAAGGACCGAGAGGCCAACTCCGTTAATCAACTAGATAGAAAACTTCAATTCAAAAACCTCCGCCGGTATATAATGCTTACTAACCACAAGTATCTCCTCATTCTCATCATACACATTCTCCTGTGTCATAAGGAAAGAATCGTGGCTGGAAAGCTTATAATTCTTCGCAGAGAAGTTACCGGCAGTAGAATATGTAACACAGCGGCTGCAGTGATGCCCCTGTTCATAGCAGGTATGCTCCAGGAATTCCAACAGTGCATCTGTGCTGTTCAGGTCAATCTGCAGCCTGCCGACCAGTTCGATTGGAATAAAGCTTAAAGAATATGCAATGGTATGACCTTCATGCTTATACCAGCGGTCGACGATGACAACAGCAGCAGTGTAGTGGTCGAAATTGTCTAAAATAGATTTTGACGGCGGTTCGATACGGAAATCCAGTTCGACACTGTCCAGTTCTTCCTGACAGTAGTCGTGGACAGGATGTGTCATACTGCCATCAGAAGACAACGTTTCATCTGAAGCGCTGTCTTCTGCATCTGCAAAAGCTGCTGCATCTGCAGAACCGGCTTTCCGGGCATGCTTGCGCCCCCTGGAACCGGCAGTTTTAGGCTCACGCACAAAATGTCCGACGCCCTGTACATCTTTGATCAGTCCGTCTTCTCTTAATAAGGTAAGCGCTTTCCGCAGTGTCATACGGCTGACATTCATAGTCGCGGAAAGTGTAGTTTCTGACGGAAGCTGTGAACCAGGTTCATAAGTTCCGTTCTGGATCAGTTCATATAATTCATTGTATATTTTTACATGTTTTAATTTCTTGGTTTTAGACTTGTCTGTTTTCGTTTCCATAAATTCAGTTACTCCTGTATATTAAAAATATAGAAATAGCAAGGGGATAAGATATAACAGTATCTTCTATATAAAATCTATATCAAAATCTACGTCAATAAAAATCTCCGGATAAAGCATAAGAAAATAATTATTTAGATGGATTCCTATTATTATTAATACAGTAAGAATATATAGAAGCACATGTATAATCTGACTTCGACTCTATTAAAATAATAAAAGTAAAGATGGAAAAAGTCAATGTTATTTCTGACTTGTCTAATTTATACAACATGACATTGTATAAGATGCACAAAAACGAACAATGATATTTGTAAAACATTGCATATTGCGAATATACAAGTATAGATATAAAATAGACAACAGCGAGACAAGTAGTAGACATGTATAAAAACAATATTTAATATTTTATTTCAGGAGGATGAATATCATGCAGAATTATTCAGGAGAAGAAGGATTACAGTATCATTTACAGATCAGACCGGGAGATGTCGGACGTTATGTTATCATGCCTGGTGATCCAAAGAGATGTGCGAAGATCGCAAAACATTTTGACGATGCAAAACTGATCGCAGACAGCAGAGAGTATGTAACTTATACAGGTTACTTAGACGGAGAAAAAGTAAGTGTAACATCAACAGGTATCGGCGGACCGTCAGCATCTATCGCATTGGAAGAACTGACACTTTGCGGAGCAGATACATTTATCCGTGTCGGAACATGCGGAGGAATTGAACTGGATGTTAAAGGTGGAGACATCGTAGTTGCAACAGGAGCAATCCGTATGGAAGGAACAAGTAGAGAGTATGCACCGATCGAGTATCCGGCAGTTGCAGATCTGGATGTAACAAATGCACTGGTCGCAGCAGCAAAAGAACTTGGACATACATACCATGCAGGTGTGGTACAGTGTAAAGATGCATTCTACGGACAGCATGAACCACAGAGAATGCCGGTAAGCTATGAACTGCTTAACAAATGGGAAGCATGGAAACGTATGGGATGCAAAGCTTCCGAGATGGAGTCAGCAGCACTCTTCATCGCAGCAAGCCACTTAAGAGTACGTTGTGGATCTGATTTCCTTGTAGTAGGAAACCAGGAAAGAAATGCACTTGGAATGGAAAATCCAATCGTACATGATACAGAAGCAGCTATCACAGTTGCTGTAGAAGCAATCAGAAAACTGATCAAAGCAGACCGCGAGAAATAAGATCAGAACGGAAGAAACAAAGGGAAAGCAAACGCAGATAAAGCGAATGCAGCTGAAATAGACGGAGGAACGAGATGAAAGTCTTTTTAAATTTATTGGGGATTGTGGTTGTAATCGGACTGATCTTTCTGATTTCCTGGGATCGTAAGAATATCCGCTGGAAAGCAGTAGGAAAAGCAATCATTGCACAGTTTGTCATTGCAATCTTACTTGTAAAAGTCCCGGTTGGTAAGATGGTTGTGTCTGCCATATCGGACGGTGTAACAGCAGTTATCAACTGCGGACAGAATGGTCTGTCATTTGTATTCGGAAGCCTGGCAGACAGCAGTGCTTCGACAGGAAGTATCTTTATCGTACAGACACTTGGTAATATTATCTTCGTATCTGCACTGGTAAGCTTACTTTATTATCTTGGAATCCTTGGATTCGTAGTAAAATGGATCGGTAAAGCAGTTGGAAAACTGATGGGGACAACAGAAGTAGAAAGCTTCGTTGCAGTTGCCAACATGTTCTTAGGCCAGACGGACAGCCCGATTCTGGTCAGCAAATATATCGGAAACCTGACAGACAGTGAGATCTTAGTTATCCTGGTATCCGGTATGGGAAGTATGTCAGTATCCATCCTCGGAGGATATCATGCACTTGGTATCCCGATGGAGTATCTTCTGATCGCCAGCGCACTGGTACCGGTTGGAAGTATCCTCGTTGCAAAAATGTTACTGCCGCAGACAGAGCCTGTACAGTCTATCACGGACGTAAAGATGGACAACAAAGGCAATAACGCCAACGTGATCGACGCCATCGCAGAAGGAGCCGGAACAGGTATGCAGATGGTAATCGCTATCGCTGCATCTCTGGTTGGTATCATCGGTATCGTTGCAGTAATTAATATGATTCTTGGATTTGCAGGAATCAGCCTGGAGCAGATTTTCTCTTATGTATTTGCACCATTTGGTTTCCTGATGGGACTTGATACCAATCAGGTACTGATGGAAGGTGCATTCCTTGGAAACAAACTGATCGTAAATGAGTTCGTTGCTTTCCAGGATCTGGGAAAAATCTTATCAACATTAGACTACAGAACAGGAATTGTATGCTCCATCTCCCTGTGCGGATTCGCAAACCTTTCAAGCCTTGGAATCTGTGTATCCGGTATTGCGGTGCTCTGCCCGGAAAAGAAGAGTACACTTTCAAGACTGGTATTCAGAGCAATGCTTGGTGGTGTATTTGTAAGTATTTTAAGTGCGATGATCGTTGGACTGATCACGTTGTTCTAATATAAGATCAGTTAATAGAGAATTCTGGAACAGGAATGCAAATACGTTACTGTTCCAGATATTTGACATACGAGAATTAAGAAGGTGTATAATATGAACGAAAAGAAATATAAAAGAATATTTACCGTAGTCATAGATTCACTCGGCGCCGGAGAGATGCCGGACGCCGCTTCTTATGGTGATGCGGGGACAGATACCCTGGGACATATTGCGGCAAATGTAGAAGAGTTTAAAATTCCGAATCTGCAGAAACTTGGAATTGCTAACTTAAAAGATCTTGCAGGTATTGCACCTGTAGAAAAACCGTTGGCTTATTATGGAAAATTAAGAGAAGCAAGCAACGGAAAAGACACCATGACCGGACACTGGGAGATGATGGGACTTCACATCACAACTCCGTTCAAGACATTTACAGAGACGGGATTTCCAAAGGAACTGATCGATGAACTGTCAAAAAGAACCGGACGTACGATCATCGGTAATAAGAGTGCCAGCGGAACAGAGATCCTGGACGAATTGGCAGAAGAAGAGATCGCAACCGGACATATGATCGTCTACACATCTGCAGACTCTGTTCTTCAGATTTGCGGAAATGAAGAGACATTTGGTCTGGATGAATTGTACCGCTGCTGCGAGATCGCCCGTGAGATTACGATGAAAGACGAGTGGAAAGTCGGACGTGTCATCGCAAGACCATACGTCGGCAAGAAAAAAGGCGAGTTCAAACGTACCAGCAACCGTCATGATTACGCATTAAAACCATACGGAAGAACTGCACTGAATGCATTGAAAGATGCAGGTCTGGATGTCATTTCCGTTGGTAAGATTTTCGATATCTTCGACGGAGAAGGAATCACAGAGTCGAACAAATCCAAGAGTTCTGTACACGGAATGGAGCAGACAATCGAGATTGCAAAGAGAGACTTCGAAGGATTCTGCTTTGTCAACCTGGTAGATTTCGATGCACTGTGGGGACACAGAAGAGATGTCAAAGGATATGCACAGGAACTTGAAAAATTTGATGTCAAACTCGGTGAATTATTAGGAGAACTGAAAGAGGATGATCTTTTGATCATTACAGCCGATCATGGAAATGATCCGACACATACCGGAACTGACCATACAAGAGAAAAGGTACCGTTCCTTGCATATTCTCCATCTATGAAGGAAGCAGGAGAACTTGAGGAAGCAGACACATTTGCCATTATCGGAGCAACAATCGCAGACAACTTCGGTGTTAAGATGCCGGAAGGAACGATCGGACATTCGATCCTGGACAAGCTGAAATAAAAGAACTGAATCAGACAAACTGAAAATTAGTAAACCTATCACAATGAATGAAAAAAGAAAGGCAAGAAATTATGAATACAAGTGAAGTTTTAAAAATTGTTGACCACACATTATTAACACAGACAGCTACATGGGAAGATATCAAAACGATTCTTGACGATGGAATCAAATATGAAACAGCTTCTGCATGTATCCCGGCTGCATACGTAAAACAGGCAGCAGAATACGTAGAGGGAAAACTTCCAATCTGTACAGTTATCGGATTCCCGAACGGATACAGCACAACAGCAACAAAAGTATTCGAGACAAAAGATGCGATCGCTAACGGAGCATCTGAGATCGACATGGTAATCAACATCGGATTCTTAAAAGACGGAAGATACGATGAAGTAGAAGAAGAAATCCGTCAGATCCATGAAGCATGCGACGGAAAGATTTTAAAAGTCATCATCGAGACTTGCCTTCTGACAGAAGAAGAGAAGATCAAAATGTGTGAGATCGTAACAAAAGCCGGAGCAGAATTCATCAAGACTTCTACAGGATTCTCTACAGCCGGAGCAACATTTGAAGATGTAAAACTGATGCATGATTATGTTGGAGAAGGTGTGAAGGTAAAAGCAGCAGGTGGAATCAGCTCATTCGACGATGCTGAGAAATTCATGAGTCTTGGAGCAGACAGACTTGGAACAAGCCGTCTGGTAAAGATCATGAAAAATACAGATAACGGTGCAGGATACTAAGATATGAGTTCTTTGTGTGCATTAAGCATTGTAACAGCAGTCCTCTGTGGTATCTGGTCTTATCTCGCAGGAATCGCCGGACTGATCGGCTGGGCCGGCTTTGCGGGATGCACCACCTACTTTGCATGTGGAAAACATGGCATGAGCGGGGTGAAAAAGACCGTTGTTACAAATCTTGCAGGTGTCTTATGTGGAATAACGATTATTACACTGAGTAAGTTTAGTCCGGTGTTCGGCAACCTTGGGATCTGGTGCGGGATCATTACATTTGTGATGTGCATCATTGCAAAATCCGAGTGGTTTGATTTCTGCCCGGGAACATTCATGGGATGTTTTACAACATTCGCAGCGGATGGGAACTGGAGTGTGCTGGCGATATCGCTGGTGATTGGAGCATTCTTAGGACTTTCCTGTGAGTATGGAGGAAACTGGCTGTATCAGGCAGTGACTGAGAAAAAAGAATGTGATACATATATGGGAGAAAACGTATTGCAGGAGAAGAAAGAGATAGAGTAAGAAAAAGCTTTGTTGTTTTGTGTGGGACGAGACGGCAAGGCTTTTTCTTATAATATAATAAGGCTATAAAGATTCAGCAGCCACATTCTCTGTTTGCAAAGAGTTATTTGCTTTCTGATTCATCAATATAATAGAAAGAAGTACAGCCACAATACCAAGGAAACTGATGAATCCAAGATGTTCCCGGTACCATACAACTCCAATCAAACTGGCAACAATGACTTCCACGGAAGCAATGACCGGAACTTTACTGCTTTTCGTGATGTGCTTCAGACCTTCATAATAGAAGATATAGCCGATTGCCGTTGTAATCAGCGCATAGAAGAATCCCCAGAAAAGAATTCCGGTATTGAATGTGAATTCAGTACGAGAAACTCCCATGGAAATGCCAAGAAAAACAGCGGCTTCCATCCGATCAGCAGGAGTTGCAGAAGATGTGACCGACATGCGGATGTTCGAAGAACAGACCAAGATCATCCAGGCACTGGCAAAACAGGCTCCGGGCGTATTCCTCGGACGTTGTGCCAACTTCGTACTGGGCGGTCAGCCGCACAGTTATTCCTTCTTCGTATATGCAGATGACGAATATCGTGAAAAAGAAGGAAAAGAATATTATAAAGGTCAGACATTAAATGAACTGAAACTGCGTGATATCCAGAGAAATGAATATTATCAGCGCTTCACAGGCATGAAACGTGATGATCCGAAGCACTATGACATGGTTGTAAATGTGTTAAAGACCGGTGTGGACGGAGCTGTGAAGATGATCTTGGATTATGTGGAGCAGAAAGAAAGCGGAAGCAAATAATGTTTGACAGGGGAAAATAGTAATGTTAATATAAGAATATAAAAGGTGCTACCGATATGACGGTTCGCTTGATTAAAAAATGAGTTGTTATAAAAATAACCGCCTCAGATCTTTGCAGGACGATGGGCGGTTATTTTTGTGTCTTTGAGTCATGCTTTCCACGCACATACCCAAGACTATAAAAAGTCGCACACAGCGAAATTACTGCGATCAGGTCAGTTATGGTCAGCATAGGCAATAAGTCTCCTTTCGTAGATTTCTCTGAAAGAGATATGTATGTAATCGGAGCTATTGTATACTCTTCGCACAAAGCGAACCGCCATTCACGTCAAAAGTGAAGTAGCACCTTAGGCAGAAGCCTAAATCTATTTTATCAATAAGAAATCCCAAAATCAATACAAAGTTTATAGAATGAATAAGGAAAATATATTATATTTGTGCTTTCGTATATCTTAATGACTAAGTGTTAAAACATGAAACTTTCGGTATCACAAAGTCAACATTCCACTGTTGAATTTATCATCCTCAGCTAATCATAACACCAAGTCTTTTCTCATGGACCGAGAGGTCAAGCTAATAAATCTAATTAGAAAATGAATCCCCAAAATTCCCTCATGTATTCAAATGCTGCGTGCTAATATACAGTCAACAAATGAAACACGTAAAAAGCACACAAATAAACGATAAAGCACGCGAAAGCGAAAAGGAAAAAGCAGGAGGATGCAAGATATGAAATATGTAGAATTTGACCAGACATTGTAAAAGGAGACCAGCTATGAAAATTAATAAAATTACAAATGCGCAGGAATTCTTTAAAGTTGTAGACGACTGTAAGGGACGTGTAGAATTACTGACAGGTGAGTGGTTCCGGTTTTTATTTATCACCATGCGTTCGAAAGAAGCTGCCAGTGGCAGGTTCTGTAGATTTTGTTCTTCGTGTGTTTAATGGAAGAGAGGATGTATTGAGAAAAGTTCTCAATACACCCTCTTCCATTTTCGAAAAAAAAAGTGTATCATATTAGTTAGATGAAGCTAACTAATATATTTACATAAAAGGAGGCAGTACATGAGTGTAGTAATCGTAGGCGGACATGACAGAATGGTTCATCAGTATAAAAAGATCTGTAAAGAGTACAAATGCAAAGCAAAAGTATTCACACAGATGTCGGGAAACTTAAGTGAGAAGATCGGAAGACCAGATCTGTTAATCTTATTTACCAATACAGTATCTCATAAGATGGTACACTGTGCAGTAACAGAAGCGGAAAAATGTAATGCACAAATCGTAAGATGCCACACAAGCAGCGGAAATGCTTTAAATGAGATTCTTCAGAATGCCTGTACGGCATAAGTATCTGGAATGTGGGGCAGCTCATACCAGATGAAAGCTTTATAAAACTCCATGAGCTGATAATAGTAAAAATCATATAAAAAGAGAAAGAAAGGACAAGGAGATGAGTAGGGTACATTTCCTGGTCCTTTTCTTGATCTTTTTTAAACTTAAAATTCCATAATGACAGTCCTTGCGTTTGGTAGACAAAATACGATATAATAAAAAATGTTTGACTTGAAAAGTAAAGAGAGGTTTATGGAATGAAGAGAGAGACATTTGGATCAAGACTGGGCTTCATCCTTGTATCTGCAGGATGTGCCGTTGGTATTGGAAATGTGTGGAAGTTCCCGTACATGTGTGGACAGTTCGGCGGGGCTGCATTCATTTTAATCTATCTGGTGTTCCTTCTGATCATGGGAATCCCGGTTATGGTCTGTGAATTTGGTGTCGGACGTGCCAGCAGACACAGTGTTGCCGCTGCATATGAGACACTGGAACCAAAAGGAACAAAGTGGCATATTACGAAATGGATCGGTGTTATCGGATGCTATTTCCTGATGATGTTCTATACCACAGTTGGTGGATGGATGCTGTATTATTGCGTCAGAAGCTTCAGAGGAGATTTTGTGGGTGCGGATATGAAGACTGTATCTGCAGGATTCAGTGATATGCTAGGAAATATGCCGCTTATGGCATTCTGGACGATTCTGATATGTATCATTGGATTCGGTGTATGTGCGTTTGGAATCCAGAAAGGTATCGAAAAAGTTTCCAAGTTCATGATGACAGCACTGCTTTTGATCATGATCGTACTTGCGATCCATTCTGTGATGATGAAAGGTGCCGGAGCAGGAATTCGTTTTTACCTGATCCCTGATTTCAAACAGATGGCAGAGATTGGAATCGGAAATGTAATTTTCGGGGCTATGAGCCAGGCATTCTTTACATTATCAATCGGTATCGGAGCTATGCTGATCTTTGGAAGTTATATGGAAAAAGACCAGAGATTATTCGGAGAGGCTGTGAATATTACCGTGCTTGATACGGTCGTAGCGCTGATGGCAGGTTTCATTATCATTCCGGCATGCTTTGCATACGGAATTGAACCGGGAGCAGGCCCAAGCCTTATATTTATCACGATCCCGAATATTTTCGCGCAGGTGGCAGGCGGGTGTGTATGGGGAGGATTATTCTTCCTGTTCTTAAGCTTTGCTGCATTTACGACACTGGTTGCGGTATTTGAAAATATTATTTCTTTTGATATGGATTTATTCGGATGGTCAAGAAAGAAGAGTACACTGGTAAGTCTGATTCTGATCATTATCTTAAGTATGCCATGTGTTATGGGATTCAATGTATTGGCCGGATTCACTCCACTTGGAGAAGGATCGACAATCATGGATCTGGAGGACTTCATCGTATCGAATAACCTGCTTCCGCTTGGAAGTCTGGGATATGTATTGTTCTGTACAAAGAAGAATGGCTGGGGATGGAACCATTTCCTCGAAGAGATCAACCAGGGAGAAGGATGGAAGTTCCCGTCAGGAATCAAGGGATATATGTCTTATGGATTACCGCTTCTGATCATCATCATTTACCTGAAGGGATACTATGATAAGTTCCAGCCGATGGGAACGAAGGTACTGGTCGGATGGATGATCGTGGCAATACTGTTCCTTACATTTGTGATCGGATGTTCCTGTGGAAAAAGTAACGCAGAAAAAGTGGATAAGTAAAGAAAAAAAGTAAAAAGATGTGGAAAAAGGATAAGTTCTTTCATGAAGAGAGAAAGAACTTATCCTTTTTTTCGCCATGCGTTCGAAAGAAGATGCCAATGGCAAGTCCTATAGGTGGCAAAGTATGTAAGCGAATTTAATTCTTCGTCTCGTATGCTGCCTGGCGTACATCCGGGATTGCGATCAGTACCGGATATAATACAGCAGAGATAATAAGTCCGCCGACTCCCTGAATAATATTAGCAGGGATACTTGCAGCAGCACCGCTTCCATACAGGAAGAACTCGCAGATAAAATATCCACCGGCGACGAATACGATATCTGTAATACCTCCAAGGATAACTGCGACGTAACGGTTCTTACCGTAACGGCACATCTTCTGGTAAATCAGTCCGGATACCAGTGCGACAAGCCCCTTGATCACCAGTGTGATCGGAACGTATACAAAATATCCACCGATCAGGTCAGACAGTGCAGAACCGATACCACCGGCAAGCATACCATATACAGGACCAAGGATGATACCTGCGAGGATTACGATTGCATCACCAGGATGGATATATCCGCCGGTTCCCGGTGTCGGAATACGGATGGACATTGTAGCAACACAGGCTAACGCAGCGAATAATGCTGTCATAATTATTTTTTTCAGATTGGAATTCATAACCAAAACCTTCTTTCCTTTCGTAATTGCCATTACTGTACAATAGTAGTGGCATGAGATAAAGAGCCAGTTATGAGAAAATATACCATACCAGTTGTAAAAATACTAGAAAAGAAAGGAAGTACGTGTATGAAATTTCGGGTAATCTTTTGATAAAGAAAAAGAAATCCTGTACTTTTATATAAAATCGTGCTATACTGCTACAGTTGAAATTTAATGTGATAATGCGGTAATGCGATACAAAATCAAAAATATGATTTATAAATAGGAAAGGACTAGAAGTAATGTTGGCAACAATCGAATCAATCAACAATGTGGTAAATAACTTCATCTGGGGAGTACCGGCCATGATCTGCATCGTAGGAGTAGGGCTTTTATTAAGCATCAGAACCGGATTTCTTCAGATCCGTAAATTCCCATATGCGATGAAAGTAACAATCGGCCGGATGTTGAAAAAAAGAGAAGCTTCAGACGGAGCACTGACACCATTCCAGGCAGTATGTACGGCACTGGCTGCGACCGTCGGAACCGGTAATATTGCAGGCGTGGCAGGAGCAATCGCGATCGGAGGCCCGGGTGCAGTTTTCTGGATGTGGATATCAGCACTTCTTGGAATGTGTACAAAGTTTTCAGAAGTAACGCTTGCGGTACATTTCCGGGAGAAAAACGCGGAAGGCGATCTGGTCGGAGGACCTATGTACTACATAAAAAATGGACTGAAGAAGCAATGGCACTGGCTGGCCTATTTGTTCGCGGCATTTGGTGTACTGACGGTATTCGGAACGGGGAATGCAACACAGGTTAATACCATCACGACAGCAATTGATTCAGCTCTGTATAATTATGGTGTGATCAGTGAACAGAATGTGAGTACTCTGAATCTGGTGATCGGAATTATTCTGGCAGTATTGATCGGGCTGATCCTTCTTGGAGGAATCAAACGAATCGGGCAGGTAGCGGAAAAGCTGGTTCCGTTTATGGCGGTCATTTATATTATTCTTGCAATCGGAGTTGTGATCTTGAATTACAGAAATATCCCGACAGTATTCGCTTCTATTTTTAAAGGTGCCTTTTCACCCGCATCTGTGACCGGCGGTGCAGTAGGATCTTTCTTCATGAGTATGAAAAAAGGTGTATCCAGGGGAATCTTTTCAAATGAAGCAGGACTTGGTACCGGTTCGATTGCTCATGCATGTGCGGATACAAGAAAGCCTGTAAAGCAGGGATTCTTTGGAATATTCGAAGTCTTTGTAGATACAATTGTGATCTGTACACTGACGGCACTTGTCATTCTGTGCAGCGGCGTACCGGTTGGATATGGAGATGCGGCCGGTGCAGAACTTACGATTCTTGGATTTACTTCCACTTACGGAAGCTGGGTATCGATATTTACGGCCATTGCAATGTGCTGCTTTGCATTTTCTACGATCATTGGATGGGGACTTTATGGAACACGTTGTGTGGAGTTCCTGCTTGGTACCCGCGCAAACAGACCATTTATGATATTGTATGCACTGGTAGCGATTGTCGGCGCAACTATGGAACTGGGACTGATGTGGAATATTGCAGAGACATTTAATGGTCTGATGGTTATCCCGAACCTGATAGCAGTCTTCCTGCTGTCAGGAGTTGTGGTCAGACTTGTGAAAGAATACTTTGACAGAGAGGGCAAAAATGTATAAAAGATGCCGCTTAGTCACCGGAAGGTGACTGGGCGGCATTCTTTTTATACTGACTGGGTGACATGCCCATGTAACGCTTGAAAATCTGGCCATAATATGCCGGTGAGGAAAATCCTACAAGTCCGGCAATCGTAGTAATATTCTCCCCGTCCATAAGAAGTGGAATACTGTTCTGAATCCGTGTAGACAGCAGGTAATCGAAGATGGTCATCCGCATATATTTTTTGAAAAAGCGGCAGCATTCGCTTTTGCACAGTCCGGCGTGGGCGGCGATATCTTCGAGACTGAGTTCTTCGGAAGCATGCTCCTGAAGATAAGAAAGAATGTCTTTCAAACGCTGTAAATGCTTCTGTGGATGCGGAGTATCCTGGGCAATTTGGACATAATGCAGATAAAGCCGGTGCCAGATCTCACAGAGCAGGAGATGAATACGGAATTCATAGTCAGGAAGTTCCGGCTGTTCCGCTATGCCTTCATATCCGGGAATGAAGGCATCGGAAGAAGATTGAACCTGGCAGGTTAATGTATATATTTCTTTTATGTATTCGATAATTTCATTTTGCCATGGAATTTCCGGTTTTAATACAAGTGAAGACCAGAATTCGTTGGAAGTGATAAAATCGACATATTTGGTCTGCAGGATACTGTTCTCGTAGCCATAGATGAATTTGGGATGAAATGTGACAGAGATATAATTACAGTCCTGGTCATCAATCATATATCCGGCATGTAAAGCATTACTGTTGCAGAATATCCCTTCGCCTTCTGAGATAATATAACGCTGGTCATTGACGACATATTCCATCTGTCCGGATACGAACCATGTAAGTTCGATCTCCGGATGCCAGTGCCACATGAAGGAATGCTGTTCATAAGACTGTATTGCCTCTGGGGATACCTGAACGGGGAAAGTGTAACTTCCGTGTTCTTTTACTTCTTTTTTGTTTTTTTCTGTAAGAATCTGAATACCTTTCATATCATCCTCCGTATATAAAAGTCAAAAACAAATAAAATCTCAATATTCTTATAAAATATGCCAATATTCTTATTGTGAGAATTTGCATATCTCATTATGATTATATTATAGCAATAACAGAAGACAGTCAACTACAAAAAAGTATGTAAGTGGATGTTAAAGAAGGCCTGAAACTTAAGGTATGAAAGAAAAAATGATAAAAATGTATTAAAAATGGAGGTAATGGAATGCAGAAAGAGCAATTGATCGCAAAATTTCAGGAATTATACGGAGAAGGCGGGGAAATCCGTACTTATTTTGCACCGGGACGAGTAAACCTGATCGGAGAACATACAGATTATAACGGAGGTCATGTATTCCCATGTGCACTGACAATGGGAACATGGGCAGTGGTAAGGAACAGAGAAGACAGAAAATTAGGTTTCTTCTCTTTGAACTTTGAAAAGCTTGGAATCATTGAGACAAGTCTCGATGAATTGATTCCGAGTAAAAATGCCGGATGGACGAATTATCCGAAGGGAGTAATGTGGGCATTCGAAAAGAGAGGGTATGAACTGACACATGGAATGGATATCCTGATCTATGGAAATATTCCGAATGGTTCTGGACTTTCTTCTTCCGCATCACTGGAAGTGCTGACAGGACTGATGTTAAAAGATACATTTGGATTTGAAGATCTCTCCATGATCGATCTTGCATTGATCGGACAGTATTCGGAGAATAATTTCAATGGATGCAACTGTGGAATTATGGATCAGTTCGCAAGTGCGATGGGTAAGAAAGATCATGCAATTTTCCTGGATACCAATACATTAAAATACGAATATGCACCGGTCGTTCTTGAAAATGCGAAGATCGTGATCATCAACAGTAAGGTAAAGCACAGTCTGGTTGATTCTGCTTACAATGACAGAAGAAATGAATGTGAGACTGCATTAAAGGAACTTCAGAAGGTTACAGATATAAAGACACTTGGAGATCTTACAGAGGACGGATTCGAACAGTACAAGGATGCGATCAAAGATCCGGTCAGACAGAAGCGTGCGAAACATGCGGTATATGAGAATCAGAGAACTATTCGTGCAGTAGAAGCACTCCGTAACAACGATGTGAAATTATTCGGACAGCTTATGAATGCATCTCATGAGTCACTTCGTTATGATTATGAAGTGTCCTGCGAAGAGATAGATATTCTGGTAGATCTGGCGCAGGCAATGCCGGGGGTTATCGGTTCACGTATCACCGGAGGCGGATTCGGTGGATGTACGGTCAGCATCGTTGAAGAAGGAACGGTAGATAAGTTTATCGAGGAGATTGGAAAGACATATAAAGAAAAAGTCGGACATGAAGCAGAATTCTATGTAGTAGATATCGGTGACGGAGCAAAGATTGTATAAATTCACAGAATAGAAAAAAGAACGGAAGGATCAGAATATGTTGTATGAAAATATTAAGAAACTGGTAGAATATGGTATTCAGACCGGACTGACACCGGAATGTGAGAGAATTTACACAACAAATTTATTGTTAGAATTATTCCAGGAAGATTCATATGAAGATGTAGAAATCGACAGCAGTTCCATCGAGCTGGAAGCAGTTATGGAAGGATTACTGGATGAGGCGGTAAAAAGAGGAATCATTGAAGACAGTATCGGATTCCGTGATCTTTTCGATACGAAGATCATGAATTGTCTGGTACCAAGACCGGCTCAGGTACAGAAGACATTTGCGGAAAAATATGAAGAATCTCCGGAAGCTGCGACAGAATATTTCTACAAATTAAGTCAGGACAGCAATTATATCCGCAGATACCGTGTGAAAAAGGACATGAAGTGGAAAGTAGATTCCCCATATGGTAAGATTGACATCACAATTAATCTGTCCAAGCCGGAGAAGGATCCAAAGGCGATCGCTGCAGCAAGAAATGCAAAGAATACCGCATATCCGAAATGTCTGCTTTGTATGGAAAATGAAGGATATGCAGGACGTCTTGACCATCCGGCAAGAGAAAACCACAGGATTATACCAATCGAGATTGCAGGTGGAAAATGGGGATTCCAGTATTCACCATATGTGTACTATAACGAGCATTGCATCGTATTTAACGGACAGCATATCCCGATGAAGATTGATAAGAAAGCATTTGAGAAATTATTTGATTTCGTAAAATTATTTCCACATTATTTCCTGGGATCTAATGCAGATCTCCCAATCGTTGGCGGTTCTATCTTAAGTCACGATCATTTCCAGGGGGGACACTATACATTTGCAATGGCAAAAGCGCCGATCGAGATTAAAATTACAATCCCGGGATATGAAGATGTTGAGGCCGGAATCGTAAAATGGCCGTTATCTGTCATCCGAATTCGTCACAAAGATGAGAAACGCCTGATAGATCTGGCAGATCATATCCTCAGATGCTGGCGAAACTATACAGATGAAGATGCATTCATCTATGCGAATACAGATGGAGAGCCACACAATACGATCACTCCGATCGCAAGAATGCGGGACGGCATGTTCGAACTGGATCTTACCTTGCGTAATAATATTACGACAGAAGAACATCCACTGGGGGTATATCACCCGCATGCTGAGTATCATCACATCAAGAAAGAAAACATCGGCCTGATCGAAGTAATGGGACTGGCAGTCCTTCCATCCAGACTGAAAGAAGAACTGGAGATCCTGGCAGACTATCTGGTAAATCATGAAGATATCAGAAGCAACGAAAAAATTGCCAAACATGCAGACTGGGCGGAAATATTCAGCTCCAAATATGAAGAAATCACGGAAGCAAATGTGATGGAGATTCTGAAAAAAGAGGTCGGAGAAGTCTTTGTGCATGTGCTGGAGGATGCTGGTGTTTATAAGTGTACGGAGGAGGGACGGAAAGCGTTCCTGAAATTTGTAGAGACGCTTGGTGTTTAATTCATCATGGCGGCTATCACCGGCCGGAATAAAAATACAAGGTACATTTCTGTGCATTCGGAACCATGGTAAAGACAGCACAGAAATGTACCTTGTATTTTTATTCCTACGTTTTCGCATGTCATAATAATTAAATACTGGAAGTGTGTTTATATAACCTGTTACTGGCAGCTTATTGTGGATGGTTTTGTCAGTGACAGATTCGGACGGCTTTAGAACTTCTGCATCGTGACATCCAGCAACAAACAGCATACAAAGTCTTTCTCATGGACCGGGGTAAGCCACGATGATAAATTCCTCAGCAAATGAAATACTAATTGTAGAAAAGAACCCGGAATGCTATAATATTGTTAATACAATTTAAGAAGCGAATTTAAAGATGTATAAATAATATCAGGAGGTATCAATTTATGAGATACGAAATTCAGGGCGAAACGTTACCAGTAGTCATTTGTTATCTTGATGGTGGGGAAAAGATGATCACAGAAGGCGGTGGAATGTCATGGATGTCACCGAATATGAAGATGGAGACAACGACAAACGGAGGAATAGGTAAAGCATTCGGAAGGATGTTCTCCGGAGAGCATATATTTCAGAATATCTATACCGCAGAAGGCGGTAACGGGATGATCGCATTTGCATCTTGTTTCCCGGGATCGATCAAAGCGTTCGAAATCGGACCGGGACAGGAGATGGTATTTCAGAAGAGTGCATTCCTTGCAAGTGAGGCAGGAGTGGAATTGTCGGTATTCTTTAATAAGAAATTCAGTTCGGGATTATTCGGCGGAGAAGGATTTGTCATGCAGAAAGTAACGGGACGCGGAACGGTATTCGTGGAATTTGACGGTCATGTTGTAGAATATGAACTGCGTGACGATCAGGAAATCGTAGTAGATACCGGACATCTTGCAGCAATGACTGCATCCTGCCAAATGGAGATTAAGAGTGTACCGGGTGTGAAAAATATGTTATTTGGCGGAGAAGGAATTTTTAATACAGTAATTCACGGTCCTGGAAAAGTGTGGCTTCAGACGATGCCGATCAGTAATGTGGCAGGAGCATTGCGTCCATATATGCCATCATCCGGAAAATAGAAAGGATAGCATAATTACAATGAGAACAAGAAGCATTCATAAAGCTGCACTGACCGATGCAGTAACGCCGCTGGAAGAAGCCGGAAAAAAGCTTGCATATGAGGCTGCGGTGGAGGGAATCGTACTGCTGGAGAATGACGGATGCCTTCCTGTAAATCCGAAAATAAATCACGGAAAGCTTGCGTTATATGGAGCCGGTGCCAAAATGACGATCAAAGGGGGAACCGGTTCGGGAGAGGTCAATGAAAGACATGTGGTATCAATTCTGGAAGGAATGGAACATGCGGGATTTAAGATTACAACGATGGACTGGATTGATGATTATGATCAGAGTTTTCAGGAAGGAGAACGCGCGTACGCAGAAGAATTTCGCAAGAAACTAAGTCCGAAGAATTTGTCAGATTTTATGAATCTGATGAGCAGTCCATACCGCTATCCATATGGAAGAGCAGTGCTACAGGAAGATGTAGAAAAATCAGAGACCGATACCTGTATCTACGTGATTTCCAGACAGGCAGGAGAAGGCGCAGACCGTAAGCTTAACGAAAACGAATACGGTTTGGCAGAGATAGAACGGGTAAATCTGACGTTTTGCGCGGAACAATATGAGCATATGATCGTAGTGATCAATGTAGGAGGGCAGTTTGACCTGAATTTTCTGCATGAAATTCCGAACATCAATGCGGTGATCTTCATGGGACAGCTTGGAACAATGGGCGGTCAGGCAGTTGCGGATATAGTCTGCGGAAAGCATACGCCGTCCGGGAAACTTACAGATACATGGGCAAAGCATTACCGGGACTATCCGGCGGCAGATGATTACAGCTATCTGAATGGGAATCTGGATGAAGAGTATTACCGGGAAGGAATCTATGTCGGATACCGGTATTTTGATACATTTCATGTAGCACCAAGATATCCGTTTGGATATGGCCTATCGTATACAGAGTTCGAAATGCATCTTGCAGGTATGAGGTTGGAAAAATCTACCGTCGAGATCTCCGTAGATGTAAAAAATAAAGGCGAAGCATACAGCGGAAAAGAAGTAGTACAGATCTATGTAAGCTGTCCGGATAGTGAACTGAAAAAAGAAGCACAGCGATTAACTTCATTTGCCAAGACAAAGGATCTGAAACCGGGAGAGGAAGAACGGGTCGTATTACAATTTGATTTGCGCAACCTTACAAGTTACAGGGAAAAAGATGCTGCTACCGTTCTGGAACCGGGTGAATATGTCGTGCGGATTGGTAACTCCAGCAGGAATACAAGAGTATGTGGAATACTAAAACTGGAAATGGAAATAATTACAGAAAAACATTCTCATATCTGTAAAGCACCGATAAAAGTGACAGAGATTGAAAGACAGGAAGAAAAGGAAGTTCTTCATGCGACATGTGACTGCAGACAGAACTGGGGAAGAACCTGTGATGTGGTCATTGATGATGTGGAAAAGATTCAGAGTTTTCTGATCGAACCGGAAATTATTGGGAAAGTAGATCACAAGTATGGCCCGATGGAGATTTATTCTTCAGAAGAGACGGACAGAATTATGGAGTCTCTGACTCTAAGAGATATGGCAGAGCTGGTAGTAGGTGGCGGATTGTCAGGCCAGCGGTTTTTTGAAGCACCGGGAGCAGCAGGCGTGACGACGGGAAACCTGACTGCAAAGGGAATTCCGAATGTCGTTATGGCGGATGGACCTGCGGGACTCAGGCTTCATAAGATATCGTCTGTATCTATAACAGGTAAGGTAAAAGGAGTAGAACCGAATATCTCTTTTATGAAATATCTTCCGGAACCGGTAAAGAAAGTAATGCTTGGTAATCCGGACAGCAAAAATCTTCTGTATCAGTTTACAACTGCATTTCCGGTGGGAATTTCACTTGCATCGAGTTGGAATCTGGAACTTGCCGGAGAAGTCGGAAATGCAGTGGGAAAAGAGATGAAAGCCTATGGTGTAACCTATTGGCTTGCGCCGGGCATGAATATACATCGCAACCCTTTATGTGGACGTAATTTTGAATATTTTTCCGAAGATCCGTTACTTACGGGTAAATTTGCGGCAGCAATTACAAAAGGAGTTCAGAAGAATCGAGGCTGTTATGTTACATTGAAGCATTTCTGCTGTAATAATCAGGAGGACAACCGTAATAAGACGAATGCTAACGTTAATGAAAGAGCACTCAGGGAAATTTATCTGAAAGGATTTGAAATTGCAGTCAAAGAGTCACATCCAGGAGCCGTGATGAGCAGTTATAATAAGGTAAATGGCAAATACGTCAATAACAGTTACCGTCTGCTGACACAGGTTCTGAGAAATGAATGGGGATTCGACGGCCTTGTCATGACCGACTGGTTCGCAACCGGAAGAAAATACGGCGATCCGGCACACGCCATCGCATCAGGTAACGATCTGATCATGCCGGGCAGTTCCGGGACCGTAGATGACATCGTAAAAGCAGTTTCCAAAGGCATTATTCTGGAAGAAGACGTAAAAAGAAGCGCGGCCAACGTGCTGAAAGGAATCACCAGCAGCCGGATATATCAAGGATTTTTAAGGAAGCAGAGAGAAAATGGAATATAAATAATGTCAGAAATCTAATTGACTATAGAGGGAAAATTTTATGTCTTAATATAAGAAACTTCCTCATATATCATAAAAAACTATAATAAAATTACCGAATATAGCACAAAACACGCGGGTAATCGTGTTGAACAAAAATAACAAGGCAATTCAATAACAGAAAAAACAGAACCAATTCTTCACAAAAGGCGACTTCGAACGAAGTGAGCGGAGCCACTTGGGAAGATATTGGTTCTGTTTTTGCGTCCGGGAAGCTGTTCTGATATTTTTGTTCAACTAGTGAACGTTAATTCATCAAATAAACATATTTTTTCCACATACTTTTCAAACATCCCCCTTATATTGTTAACAGATTGAGTTTAACAGGAGGAAGGAAATTTGATAGAAGTAAAGAATCTTACCAAACGTTATGGTAACCATCTGGCGGTAGATCATCTGAACTTCACCGTAGAATCCGGTAAAATCTATGGATTCTTAGGACCAAACGGTGCAGGGAAATCTACGACCATGAACATTATGACCGGTTATCTGGGAGCTACAGAGGGACAGGTGCTGATCGATGGACACGACATTTTAAAGGAGCCGGAAGAAGCCAAGAAGAATATCGGTTATCTGCCGGAAATTCCGCCGTTATATATGGAAATGACGGTGCGGGAATATCTGGAATTCGCTGCAGAATTAAAAGGAATTAAAAAAGACAAAAGAGAGCCGCAGATAGAAGAAGTTATAAGACTTGCAAAGCTGAGAGACGTAGAAAACCGGCTGATCCAGAACCTGTCAAAAGGTTATAAGCAGAGAGTCGGACTTGCACAGGCAGTTCTGGGATTCCCGGAGATCATTATCCTGGATGAGCCGACAGTAGGCCTTGACCCGAAGCAGATCATCGAAATCCGTGAACTGATCCGCAAGCTTGCGAAGAAACATACCGTAATCCTGAGTTCCCATATTCTTGCGGAAGTAAGGGAAGTCTGCGATTATATCATGATCATATCAGGAGGAAAGCTGGTTGCCAGTGATACGACCGAGAATCTGGAGAATATGATGAGTGGCAAAGGTCAGATCGAGGTGGAAGCAAAGGCTTCCAGGGATGAGATGGATCATATTATCCGCCGGACAGGAAAGATCAAAGAAGTAAAATACCGCACCAGTGCGAGCGGCATTACAACTGCGCAGATTACGGCAAAAGGCGGGGAAGATATCAGAGAAGAGTTATTCCTTGCATTTTCCCATGCAGATGTACCGATGCTTACCCTGAATCAGAGTAAGACAACACTGGAAGAGATATTCCTGGAGCTGACACAAGGGTCAGGCAATAGAATGATAAAGGAGGAGAAGTAAGATGAGAGCCATCTATAAAAGAGAGTTAAGATCCTATTTTCATTCTATGATAGGATATGTATTTATCGCTTTCCTGGTAGCTTATACGGGAATCTATTTCCTGGCGTATAACCTGAACTATGGATATCCGTACTTTTCTTATGTATTGTCAGGGATTCTGTTCGTATACCTGGTAGCAATTCCGATCCTGACGATGCGTTGCTTTGCAGAAGATAAGAAGAATAAGACGGATCAGATGTTACTGACAGCACCGGTCAGCCTGTTCGAGATCGTGCTTGGAAAATATCTTGCAATGGTAACGATCACGGCTGTACCGTGTGTGATCTATCTGATCTTTCCACTGATCATTAAAGCGCAGGGGACGGCATACATTAAGGTAGACTATTTGGCAATCCTTGTGTTCTTCTTACTCGGATGCGTATATATTTCCATTGGAATGTTTGTCTCTTCATTGACAGAAAGTGTGATCATTGCGGCAATCGGCGCATTCGGTATCCTGCTTCTGACTTATCTCTGGAGCGGCATCCTGAACTTTATCCCTTCGGCAGCATGGGCAAATGCATTGGCAGTTGCGGTGTTGTTGACGCTGGTCGTGCTTGCAGTCTGGAATATGACGAAAAATGTCGTGATCAGCGGGGTACTGGAGCTGATCGTACTGGCAGGAACACTGATTACTTACTTTGTAAAGAAAACAGTGTTTGAAAGTCTGCTTTCCACAGTACTTGGCAAACTGGAACTGACAGAAGTATTTTCCAATATTGCCGATAACCATCTTCTGGATGTGAGCGGGATTATATTGTACCTGTCACTGATCGTCTTGTTCTTCTTTTTGACGATGCAGATGATTCAGAAGAGACGTTGGAGTTAGGAGGAGCATAATGTTAGAAAAAATCAAGAAGTCATTCCGGAGTGCATCATCGAAAAACGGAAGTTACAGTGTGGGAATGATCGCACTTGTGATCTGCATGGTGATCGTTGTCAATCTGATCGCAGGTCAGCTTCCGGAGAATGTTAAGAGCATAGATATCAGTGATAACAACATTTACGGAGTATCAAAGACCAGTAAAAAGGCATTGAACAAACTGGATAAAAAAGTAACATTTAAAATCTATGCAGAGAAAGATTCGACAGATACAAGGATCAAATCATTCATTAAGAAATATACGGCGCTGTCCGATAAGATCAGTGTAAAATGGATCGATCCTGTTCTGCATCCGGCAGCACTTACGAAAGCGGGAGTCGATAAGAATACGATCGTAATCTCCTGTAAAGATACCGGAAAAACGAAATCCGTTTCTTTTGATGATATTTTAGTTTCGGATTCTTATTCCTACTATACAACAGGAAGCAGTTCTGCATCCGAATTTGACGGAGAAGGCCAGTTCACAAGTGCGATCAATTCGGTTACAAGTGAACAGACAGAGAAAATATATTATACAACCGGACATGGGGAAGCAACATTTTCAGATTCTGTGACGAAACTGTTCAGTAAGAATAACCTGACGACAGATGAAGTAAATCTGATGATGACAGGTAAAATTCCTGACGATTGTGATCTGTTATTTATGGATGCCCCATCAAAAGACATTTCGGATGATGAGAAAACATTACTTCTGAATTACCTGAAAAAGGGCGGAAAGGTATTTATCATTCTTGGAGATTCTGAGGATGAGACACCGAACCTGGATGAAGTACTGAAAGAATATGGTATGCAGGAAGCAGATGGTTACATTGCGGATATGCAGAGAAGCTACCAGGGCAACTACTATTATATCTTTCCTGAGATCACAGCAACAGATGATCTGGCCAATAATCTGGAATCAGAGATGGTTCTGATGATCAATGCACATGGTCTGACTACAACAGATCCGGCAAGAGATACGATTACAACAACGGCATTTATGCAGACATCCGATAATTCTTATGCCGTGACAGAGGATAAGCAGGAAGAAGGAACCTATACACTGGGAGCAGTCGCAACCGAGCAGATCACATCCGACGATTCGTCCGACAGCAGTTCTTCCAAAGACAGCTCGTCTGATGCGAGAAAGACCAGCCGTCTGACAGTGTTTTCTTCTGAAAGCATGATCGATTCGCAGATTACAGATACGTATACAACACTGGAGAACCTGGACCTGTTCATGAACGCGGTGACAGCGAACTTTGACAAGACAAAGAACGTAGCAATCAAGGCAAAGAGCCTGGAAGTAAGTAACAACACGATGCAGCATGCGGGAATCATCAGCATCCTGACAATCTTCGGAATTCCGCTTGTAATTCTGATCTATGGATTCATGCGCTGGTGGAAGAGAAGAAAAGCGTAAATTAAGAATATTTATGGACAGAAAAGGGGAACTTTGATGAAACAGAAAAAGACAATGCTCATCATGGTGGTCGTGCTTGCTGTACTGCTGGTACTGTACGGAGGTCTGAAAGCATGGAACAGTCACAGTGACAGGCAGAAGAAGGCAAAAGAAGACAAAGAAAAAGTCAGCCTGGTAGATGTAAAGAGTCTGAAGTCATTTGCCTATGAAAGCGGCGGAAGTAAGATGAGCTTTACCAAAGAGAATGGCGAATGGGTATACGATGAGGATGACGGAGTACGTCTGAACCAGAGCACGATCAAGAGTACGGCAAAAGAAATCACAGGACTTACGGCAGTCCGCAAGTTAAGTGATCCGGATGAAAAATCAGACTATGGACTGGACAGTCCGGATTACACTGTTACCTACGCAGCAAAGGACGGAACCAAAGGAACGATTCAGATTGGTAATGCGGCCGGAGACAATTATTATGCAATGATCGAGGATTCGGATGCGGTGTATACCATCTCAGGTACACTGGTATCGGATCTTGTATTCGACCTGTCATCTCTGACGGAGAATGACACACTGCCATCGATCAGCAGTGGAAACCTTAAGAAGGTAGAGGTAACACAAAACGGTAAGACTACGACTTATAAGAAAAAGAAAGAGCGGGCCGAACTGGCAGGCGGATGGGGAACCATCTCACTTACCCAGTGTGCAGATTATAATGTAAAAGATCTTGCAAAATATGGTCTGGATGAAGCAAACCGGATTACGGTAACGGCAACTTATAAGGATAGTACTTCAGGGGATAAGAAGACGTGTACTGTCTATGTTGGAAATGTAAATGGTGATAACCGTTATGTACAGCTTAAAGATTCCAATATGGTATATGAGGTCGGAAGTTCAATCGTAGAAAATATGATGTCGGTAGATAAATAAAACATATCAATAGAAAGAATTTGGAACTTCAGAAAAAAGACGGAAACGGCACAGAAAATGTGCCTTCCGTCTTTTTCTGATTTTTGAGAAAAATGACGAAAAGTTTTCACATAATTTACAGTACATTTATTGCCTGAAAGTATAAAAAATGGTATATTATTAATAGGTTTGTTGTGAAAATATACAAAAAACCCCGAAAAGAAATAGGTAGGAGTGATAAAAGATGTATCAGGAAGAATACAAACGCTGGCTTGCAGCAGATCTTGAAGATGCAGATCTGAAGCCGGAATTGTCAAAAATTGAGGGTAACGATGATGAGATCAAGGAACGTTTTGCAGTAGCACTGAAATTCGGAACAGCCGGACTTCGCGGAGTGCTCGGAGCAGGAACGAACCGTATGAATATTTATGTAGTACGTCAGGCAACACAGGGACTGGCTAACTGGGTAAAGACACAGGGCGGAACACAGACTGTAGCAATCAGTTATGACAGCCGTTTAAAGAGTGATGTATTTGCCAAGACAGCAGCAGGTGTACTTGCAGCAAATGGGATCAAAGTAAGAATCTACGATGCACTGATGCCTGTACCGGCACTTTCATTTGCAACACGTTATTATAACTGTAATGCAGGTGTTATGGTAACAGCTTCTCATAACCCGGCAAAATACAACGGATATAAAGCATACGGACCGGACGGATGTCAGATGACAGACGATGCGGCTGCAATCGTATACGAAGAGATCCAGAAGACAGACGTTCTGACCGGAGCAAAATATATGTCATTTGCAGAAGGTGTAGAAGAAGGACTGATCAGATTTGTAGGAGATGACTGCAAGAGAGCACTCTATGATGCGATCGAATCCCGTCAGGTTCGTCCGGGACTGTGTAAGACAGCCGGATTAAAACTGGTATACAGCCCATTAAATGGATCAGGTCTTGTTCCTGTAACACAGGTATTAAAAGATATCGGAATCACAGATATCACAATCGTTCCGGAGCAGGAATATCCAAATGGATACTTTACAACATGCAGCTATCCAAACCCAGAGATCTTTGAGGCACTGGAGCTTGGACTGAACCTTGCAAAAGAGTCAGATGCAGACCTTATGCTTGCAACTGACCCAGATGCAGACCGTGTAGGTATCGCTATGAAGTGTCCGGATGGATCTTATGAATTAGTAAGCGGTAACGAAGTCGGAGTACTTCTTCTGGATTACATATGTGCAGGACGTATCGAGAAAGGTACAATGCCTGAAAAAGCAGTAGCAGTAAAATCTCTCGTATCTACACCACTTGCTGATGCAGTAGCAGCTCATTACGGAGTAGAATTAAGAAACGTACTGACAGGATTCAAATGGATCGGAGACCAGATCGCACAGTTAGAGACAGCAGGCGAAGTAGACAGATTCATCTTTGGATTTGAGGAAAGCTACGGATACCTTGCAGGACCATATGTACGTGACAAAGATGCCGTTATCGCATCTATGCTGATCTGTGAGATGGCAGCTTACTACAGAAGTATCGGCAGCTCTCTGAAACAGAGACTGGAAGAGATCTATGCAGAGTACGGACGTTACCTCAACAAGATCGACAGCTTTGAATTCCCTGGACTCAGTGGAATGGACAAGATGTCTGGAATCATGCAGAACCTGCGTGAGAATGCACCGGCAGAGATCGCTGGATACAAGGTAACAGAAGTAACAGATTATACTAAGACAGAAGAAACAGGACTTCCGGCAGCAAATGTATTAGTTTACAAGCTTGAGAACAATGAGACAGTTATCGTACGTCCTTCAGGAACAGAGCCTAAGATTAAGATTTACTACACAACACTTGGTAATGATCTTGCTGAGGCACAGGCTGAGAAGGACAAGCTTGCTGAGGCACTGAAGCCAATCATGGCATAGGAGTCTGAGGCAGGTTCTGGAAGACACGGAAGTTGTGTTATAAGAAATTAAGATTGAAATAAGAAAATAAAAATAAGTGTACAATTCTTCGGTGGAAGGATGTACACTTATTTTTTATTGCCATGCATTCGTAAAGAGCTGCCAGTGGTAAGTCCTGTAGATACAAAGTATGTAAGATACATTGCTACTTGCAGGAACTACTATGTATATGCTAATACGTTAATTTCCCTTTGGTGCAATCCGCTGTTTCAACTGCTGATGCCGTACAGGATGTGTAAATGCAACTCTCTGTGCTGTAAAGATCGAATTATTAAAGTTAAAGATAAACGATACAAAACATACAACCGAAAAGAATGGGAGCATATTATATCCGAAACTTTCCACGCCGACCAGGATAGCTGCAAGCAAAGTATTTGATCCACTGCAGAACACGGAAGCGAATCCAAGAGCTGCACCGAACATCGGATCAAATCCGAATACCGGTCCAAGTACATATCCTAAGCAGGAACCGATGGAAAACAGAGGTGCAACTTCACCGCCGATGAATCCGGAGGAAAGTGTCAGAATCGTAAGAGCCATCTTAAGAATCCAGTCATAAGCATATATATCGTCTGTAATACCGTCAAAGCACAGAGCAACCAGGTTAGAGCCTGTTCCGGAGTATCTTCCCTGATGAAAGATCATCATAAGAACTGCGACAACAGATCCCATAATCAGAACCTTTTTTACAGGCGAAGAAAAACGGAAAGCGAATTTTAAACGCAGATACCGAAGAATCAGAGCAAATAAAGAACCAACGATACCAAAGACCAGTCCCATCGCAGCCAGTTTTAAGAGTAAAACGGCATTGTAGGTAGAAGGGTGGTAATTCAAGGTTTCCAGTATATTAATATGGAATTTCCGAAGCCCGAGTGCTCTGGATGTAAATGCAGCGCTGATGGAGGCTACCGTTGCTGGAATCAAAGCATGATATTCAAGTTTTCCGGCAACCAGTACTTCCAATGCAAAAAAGATTGCAGCAAGCGGAGTACAGAAAAGTCCGGAAAATCCGGCGGCCATACCGGTGATCAGGAACATTTTACGGCTGTTCTCAATATCGATGGTCTTATCAACCAGACGTCCTATATTATTAGAAACAGCCGCACCAATCTGAACAGCAACACCTTCTCGTCCGGCACTTCCTCCAAACAGGTGTGTTGTCCAGGTTCCGATGACGGATAGTGGCACCATACGGATTGGAAGTTTGGTGTTTTTACCAAGGCCGACGTGAAAGACCATCTTCATACCATTAGCGACAGATTTGCCAAACTGGTGGTAGATGAACCAGATGAAGACGCCGCCAAGAGGCAGGAACCAGATCAGATACCAGAAGTATTTCGTCCGGATAGCGGTACAGGTATTAAGTCCCAGCCCGAATGCTGCATCAACGAGTCCGACAAGGACGCCGACAGCAACACCTGCGATGGCCAGGACAAAAGTGTCCTTGTAGTATTTTGAAATGTGTTTGAACAATGTTTTTATCATAATAATCCCCCAAAGATTGATTCTCTCCTGTTTATTATAACTGGTGAAGAGAGAAATCCGCAAGTCATTTTACGGTATTGGTTTATCTGGCTGAAATCTGTCTTTTATAAAGTCTGTAAAGGAATGAATGGTCGGATAATTCAGCATATCTTTGTGTGTCACATAGTAGATCGGTCTTGATAAAGTAACTTCAAGCGGCACGATCTTACATCCCGGATTCTTTAACCGGACTGCAATTGAGTTTGAAGAAAATCCAATGGCCAGATTGTTGGAGGCAAGCTGTATTACAATATCAGACTGACTGGTTTCGCAGCTGTTTTTCAGAACCGATGATGAAGATTGCATGCAGATCTCTTGCTTTAAGCATATGAAACAGTGTTTTGCTTCCTTCTACATCAAGATGGCAGGTGACAAGTGGATGTCGGTCATGATAATCCGTGATCAGCTGTGGAAGATTCAGATAATCTCCAATCCATAACATGCCTAGTTTCAGAGTTCCTGTCTGCAAAGAACTGTATTTTAACATGCTGTATTTTAACTGCTCTGTATCATTGAGAATACGTCTGGCGGGATGAAGAGGGAAATGTACAGGCTGCAACTCTTCCATTTCGGTTAAGCGGCGTTGATATATCCTGTGATCTGACTCCGGAAGCTGTAGAACAGGCCGTGATCAAGGCAAAAAAAGCAGGAATCCAGCATCTCACGCGAGAAAAAGGATTTATTCTTAAAAGAGAAGGATCGAATCAGGTAGCAGTATTACTTCCAAGTGTTATGCCGACCGGGCTTAGCAGTCAGGAACTTACGAAGATGGAACTGGACACCAGAAGGCAGGTGTTGTATTATGTAGAGGCATTCCGCAGATATCTTAAGGGGATGGAGCAATGTGAACTGACGATGATCGGTCCGTCTATCGGTTTCCGTGAGACAGAAGGATCAAAGGAAAGTCGATGATAAAAGCGGAAGATGTACTGAACAGAAAAAAATGTGAAGATGGTGTGGCAAGAGGCGGATGGAAGCCGGAGATCCACAAAGATACAGATAAGATGGCAACATATATGGATGTAAAAGAAGGAAGCTGGTTCGATATAGCACTTGGGGCTTTGCAGTCAGATAATATCGGGAATCTGTATGCGGCCGGAAGGATGATATCTGCAGATGAAGCAGCATTTGCGGCAGTAAGGGTTATGGGAACCTGTTTTGCCACCGGACATTCGGTCGGAGTGGCAGCCGCTGTACAGGCAGAATACGGCGAAGCAGATATAAGAAAGATCAGAGCAGAACTGGACAGACAGGGAGCTTTATTATAGAAGATATTCTGGTATGACGATCGTATATGTTGATAGTAGGAGAGGAAAAAAGTTATGACATTGGAAGAAGTACGTGCAGGTATTGATGCGGTGGATACACAGATGAAACCACTGTTTCTGAAACGCATGGAGTGTGGGAAACATGTAGCAGAAGTAAAAGCTCAGACCGGAGGAGATGTATTTGTTCTCGAAAGAGAACTTGAAATCATTGAAAAAAGAGCCACGGATGTGGATCCGGAGATCCAGGAAGAATATAAAACATTCCTGAGACACTTAATGAGCCTTTGCAGAAAATATGAATATGAATTATTACCAGAGATGCAGGAAAAAGTTATGACGGCAGCTCTGGCGGCAGCAGGACTGACAGCTGAGACCGAACATACACAGGTAAAGATTGGATTTACCTGCCCAAAAGAGACAAGTGATCTGAACCTGTTCGTGAACATGACAAAGTTAAATGGAATCCAGATTGATGCTATGAATCTGATGACAGAAAATGAAATTCAGAAAGTAACCATGACACTGGATGGAAAGATTACGGATGTGGGAATGCGGTGCTTGTTGTGTCAGATAGGGAAAGAGGCAGAGGAGTTCCGGATTTTAGAATTGTTTGGGATTTAATTCAGAAAGGCACGACGACCCGGACCTGCATAAAAAGTAGGAAGCCGTTCCTGTTCAGGTTCCGTCGGCGGGAAATACTAAAGCGTCAAAATT